>ERZ808051.96-NODE-96-length-118304-cov-35.143952_pt1 | contig 118304 bp, 107 predicted proteins | sample MGYA00380199_ERZ808051 | MGnify/ENA primary metagenome ERZ808051 (study PRJEB31490, sample SAMN06133391) | mouse gut metagenome | isolation source: J11 | host: mice | place: China: Chengdu | collected 2015-05 ... | reverse complement strand
TTTTGGTTTCGGGCATTTCCATTTTTCGGAACGCGAAAAACTCCAATGCCCTCAACAGGCTAAAGCCCATACTGTACAGAAAAGGCAGAGACTCAAATAGTCCCTGCCTCCTGCTAACTCGCTCACTTTTGGGCTGTGCATCACCCACTTATAACTCGCTCATTTATAAGGCTGTGCATCACCTACTATCTTTAGTATACACTATTTTTCCCTCATTACAACACATTAAAAAAATTTTTACTTTTTTCGGTATTAAGGCTCAACTTAATAGTTTCTAATTTCCTGTCAGCAACTATGATAGTATAGCATCGTAAGATTTAAAAGTAAAATTTTTCTGGCGTGCCTTCGTCAAATTACAGCCCGTATTTCCCTCCCACTCCTGCATCTTTCCATGAAGTAACATGCCTCTCAGCCTTCCGCCAGTAATCCCTGACCCGGTTATCCCATATCACATTTTCGTAGACATATTTTTCCCGAGACTCATCCTCGCCCCATGTTTTAACATAATGATAGTTGATCGTAACAATATCATTTTCCCAATGGATGATTTCCCCGACTGTATATCCTTCCGCTTCAATCCTTTCTATGATGTCTGCTCCGCTGAGTTCATTAAATGCCTCTGCACTAATCTCCTCCCCTTCATACGGTTCCAGCCGGTCATCTTCGTAATTATAATGGTAAAAATACGGTTTCCATGTATGTCCTGTCCACATATCATATGTTTCTTCGATATATTTCTTTTCACAAAACTGGTCATACCCATCAACCACAATCTCAAAATCGTCTCCGCCGCGATACACTACCTGCCCGCGCTGCACAGACTCGCTAATCTCCACCGGCTCTCCGTCTTCCACCGTCCATATCACACTGATATTCGCAGTCAAATTGTAATTCAGATAGAAAAAAAGATATTTTCTCGACCCAAAATCCATTTTTCCATCTATCATACGGTATAAATTGTGACCGGTATCCAGCGCAGACACACTTCCGTCCGCTCTCGCAAAATAAAGCCTGCCATCATATTTTTCTGTCCCATAATCATCAAACTTGCATCCGGCAATCATAAACGCTTCATACCTGCCGTCTCCATCGTAATCGTCATAATCGAATAGCAGAATATCGCTCTCCTGTCCTCCCTCCGCGATCAAGAGATTCTGCTTCCATACTTTCTCCTGCATTTCTTTTGTGGCAGCATCCATCTCATCCTGATCCACGCTGCCGACCGCAAGCAGAAAGCAGACCACTATAATCGTGCTCAATATCTGTCTCTTCAATACCACTTCTTCTCCTTCAGCTCCCTGTACAGCGCCATATAATTCTCATACCGCACCCGGCTGATCTTTCCCTCCTCCACGGCTTCCTTCACCCCACAGTCAGGCTCGCTGATATGGGCGCATCCCCGAAACTTACAAAACGGTTCATACGCGCCAAACTCGGGATAATACCCGCCCAGCTCCTCCTTCGTAATCTCCGGCATATCCAGAGAGGTGAACCCCGGCGTATCCATGATATATGTGCTGTCCCCCAGCGCAATAATCTCCGAATGTCTGGTGGTATGCCTGCCGCGCTTGATCTTTTCACTAATTTCCCCCGTCTCCATATGCGTGGCGGGGGAAAGCCGGTTGATCAGAGAGGACTTGCCGACACCGCTGGGACCTGCCAGCGTGGTGGTTTTCCCAGCCAGCAGCTCTCTCACCTGATCCAGCCCCCTGTTTTCCAAAACACTTATAAATAACACATGATATCCGCAAGTCTCATAAGCCTTGCGAAGCGCATCCTTTTCCTCTGGGGACGCGATGTCTTCTTTGTTAAAGCAGATGATTGTCGGAAGCTTCTGCTGCTCCATACGGATCAGAAAGCGATCCAGAAGATTAAAGTTCGGATTCGGTTTCACAATCGCAAAGAGAACCAGCGCCTGATCCACATTGGCCACCGCCGGTCTTACCAGCGCGCTTTTCCTTGGCAGGATCTTACGGATATTGCCGCGCATTTCCGCCTCATCCAGCACGTCCATCTCAACGTCATCCCCTACCAGCGGCTTGATACCCTCTTTCCTGAATATACCCTTGGCCTTGCACTCATAGACGCCATGACCTTCTACATGCACATAGTAGAAGCCGGCGATCCCTTTCATAATCTTCCCTTTCATATATCCTCATCTTTACTTCGTACAGAGAATGCCGCTTTTGGGGCATTCTCCCAAGCGAGACTTAGTACTTCTCCGCGAAGCAGCCTTTGCTGTGAGCGGTTAGAAGTACTTCTCGCTTTATTCTTCCGTGAAGTTAACCTGCCGCTCCACCGTCTTTGTCTCCGTCCCGCCGCCTTCGGTCGTCGTCTCTCCGGTCTCGGGATTGGTGATCGTGGCAGGCTCCGTCTGTACCGTAAAGGTATAACGGATGATGCCTGTGGCCGACTTGATTCCTGTATAGTTTACTCCCACCGGGAAAGTGGTCGTCTGCGTATTTAAAAGCTGTGTACCATCCCCTGCGGTGAGTGTCACGTTTACCTGCATCCCGTTCTGGTAAGACGGCTCCTCCACAGGCGCCGTAATTCCCTCTGCATACTTGTACGTCTTCTGGGTCGTTCCGGTGCTGATCCGCAGATCCACAGGCGTACCTTTGTCCACATAGGAGCCGACCGAATAGCTCTGATAGCATACCATCCCCGAAAGCGCAGGGTCTTCATGGGTCGTCTCGGTGACATTTCCTACTGGCAGCCCGCTCTCCGCAAGCGTAGCCGTGGCATCCATCTCCGTCATACCGACCACATCGGGCACTCTGACCTTATTGTCCTCCGCACCCTGACTGACGCGAATAGTGATACTGGAACCGGCGGACGCCGTGGTACCCGCCTCCGGCGACTGGGAAATCACGATCCCCTTCTCCACCTGCGGATCATAGCTTTCCACCACATTTACCACAAATCCTTCTTTCTCCAGAAGAGAAGTCGCCTCCGCACGGGATTTTCCCGCCGCGTCGGGAACCTGCACGCCCTCCGCAGCCTCCGCCACCGTGAGCACAATCGTAGTTCCCTTATCTATCATCAGCCCGTCCTGTACGCTGGCCCGCAGCACCGTTCCCGCGTCATAAGAAGTACTCACCTCATATTTGATCTCTGGCGTCAGATCCAGATCAAGAAGCATCCGCTTCGCTTCATCCACATGCATACCGACCACGCGGATCATCTCCACCTGCTCGTTCTCCTGCTCCTGATTCTCAGGCGCTTTTTCCCCGCCGAAGGTAAAGACGCCCATCGTCCTGCCTACCAGAAAGATCAGAATGCAGCCGATCAGCAGAGCCGCCACCACCGCAAGTATGGTAGTGATCCTCTCCATCTTGGGATCGTAGTCCTCCTCGTCGTCGTCCCAATCCTCGTCCTCATCCTCTTCATAGGAACGCGCATGTTCTCTGTCTCTGACATCCTTCTTTAAGCGCATGGCCTCGTCCATAGAATCCCGGTTCTCCGACTGGCGCTTGATCTGCACCATATCCCTGTCGGTGATCATACGGGTGGAAGCCTCCTCGTCCGGATCAGCTACCCTGACAAAATCCTCGTCGGGGCTGATTAACGACTGCTTTAAATCCACAATCAGCTCAGACATGGACTGGTATCTTCTGTCCGGGCTTTTCTGACAGCACTTGAAAACGATCTGTTCCACACAGACCGGTATTTCCGGCACATATTCCCTCGGCGAAGGAAACTCTTCCTGAATATGTTTGATCGCGATGGCTACCGTTGTCTCCCCGTTAAAGGGCACTCTGCCCGTAAGCATCTCGAACATGGTAACGCCGAGCGAATAAATATCGCTCTTCTCGTCGCTGTAACCGCCTCTTGCCTGCTCCGGAGAAGTGTAATGCACGCTTCCCATGACATTGGAAGTGATTGTATTGCTGGTGGCGGCCTTGGCGATGCCAAAGTCCGTCACTTTCACTTTTCCTTCTTTAGATATAATGATGTTCTGCGGCTTGATATCCCTGTGGATAATATGGTTGTTGTGAGCCGCCTCGATTCCCATGGAAACCTGAATGGCAATGCTCACCGCCTCCTTGACGGAAAGCCTCGCCTTCTTCTCGATATATTTTTTGAGGGTGATTCCCTCCACAAGTTCCATGACAATGTAGTGATTCTCGCCCTCTTCACCTACATCGTAAACGTTGACGATATTGGGGTGCATAAGCCCCGCCGCCGCCTGTGCCTCGATCCTGAACTTGGACACGAAATTGGCATTTTCACTAAATTCCTGCTTTAAAACCTTGACCGCCACAAAACGGTTCAGTTTATGATCTTTTGCTTTATATACATCTGACATACCGCCGGTACCGATCTTTTCCAGAATCTCATACCGGTCAGCAATCATCATTCCAATCTTAATCATGTTCTACCTCATTTCGGAGTATTTCACGCCTCGTCTGCTAACGGCTCGATAACGATCACCGATATATTGTCTCTGCCTCCGTTTAAGTTGGCCGTCTCTACCAGTTCTTCTACCCTGTCCCTGAGGCTGTTGCCGTTTTTCAATATCCGGCAGATCGTCTCGTCGTCCACCATGTTAGTCAAACCATCCGAACAAAGTAAAACCATTTCTCCTGTCTGTAATTCCCGATTGAAAAAATCAACCTCCACATCATCCCTTGCACCCACCGCACGGGTAATGATATTTTTATCCGGGTGGTTCCTTGCCTCCTCCCGATCGATCCCGCCCATGCGGACCATCTCCTCCACCAGAGAATGATCCTCTGTAATCTGTACAATCTCATCGCCAATCACATAGAGTCTGCTGTCTCCCACATTCGCCACTTCCAAAAAACGCCCCAGACAGGCAGCCGCGACAAACGTCGTCCCCATGCCGCTTAAGGAATAATCCTCACTGGCACGTTTCCGCAGAATCTCATTTGCTCTGGAAATCGCATGGTTCAAAATCTTCTCGGGATTCTTCTCAAAAGAAGCCTCCACCTCCGCAACCACAGTCTCCACTGCCAGATCGGAAGCATAATCGCCCGCCTTATGGCCGCCCATACCGTCCGCCACAATAAAAAGATTCGGCAGATTCCCGACCGGCGTCTCGCTGCAATAAATATAATCCTGATTTAATTGCCTTTTTCGCCCGATATCTGTCAGCGCATAAGACCTAAGCACGGCAAATTCCTCCGTTTAGCATATTTTACCAATTACCCATGTTAGCATATTCCCTGCAAAAGAGCAAGCGATTTAAACCGCGTTCTCTGTAACAGTTCAGCCTTCGGCTTCACTGTTACCGTTTCCCTGCGGCCGGCGTTTGGCTGGCGCTCCCCGCTGCTTCACAGCTCCTCTTTTCTATGAGCGGACGTTCCCTCAGACCATTCATTGTCTGTCAGATTCATGCAGGTCCGGTTTGCCAGTCAACTTCGTTCCGGCTGAACCGTTATCCAAAAACCGCCGTCTGAGCTGGCCGCAGGCTCCGTCGATATCCCTGCCCATCTCCCTGCGGACCGTGGCGTTAATTCCCTTTTTGGCAAGAAGCGCGGCAAAATTCTCCACCGCCTGTCTCTCCGACTGCACATACGCCCTTTCTTTTACGGGATTCACCGGTATCAGATTCACATGACAGTTCAATCCCCGGATCAGCGCCGCCAGCGTCTCCGCGTCCCTGCGCGTATCGTTGACATCCCGCACCAGACTGTACTCGAAGGTAATCCGTCGTCCGGTCTGTTCAAAATAGTAAGCGCAGCAGTCCATCAGCTCCGCAAGCGTATACTGGTTGGCTATTGGCATCAGCTCACGGCGCTTCTCGTCCATCGCCGCATGAAGGGACAGCGCCAGCGTAATCTGCAGTTTCTCCTGCGCCAGCCTCCGCATCATGGGCACAATCCCGCAGGTGGAGACCGTCACATTCCGCTGGCTGATATGCAGGCCGTTCTCATCCGTAAGCAGCCCGATAAACCGCAGAAGATTCTCGTAGTTGTCAAGAGGCTCCCCGCTTCCCATCACCACCACATTGGAAACCCGCTCGCCCGTCTCTTTCGTGATGGCGTAAATCTGGTCAAGCATTTCCGAAGCGGTCAGATTCCGCACCAGTCCGTCCAGCGTGGAGGCGCAGAAGCGGCACCCCATGCGGCATCCCACCTGCGAAGAAATACAGACCGAATTACCGTGTTTATAGCGCATCCACACACTCTCCACCATATTGCCGTCGGGGAGTGCAAACAGGTATTTTTTCGTGCCGTCTATGGCCGACTCCTGCACCGCCTCCGCACGCAGCGCCGTATAATGATAGCATTCCCCACATTTCTCTTTCATAGCCAGCGGAATGTTGGTCATTTCCGCAAAACTGCGCGCCTGTTTTTTATGCATCCACTCGTAAAGCTGTACCGCGCGGAACGGCTTTTCACCAAGCACGGCAATCTCCGCTTTCAGTTCCGCCAGCGTAAGGGACTTGATATCCTTCTTCTCCATATAAATTCCGCTTTCTTTTCTGCACGAATCCTCATGCTCCCCCGGTCTTTGCGGCAAGTGCAAAGTCTCCGGCCGGACTGTCACGATTCGCTTTTCCGGTCAACCGGCGTCTTCCCTTTTTGCAGCTTCGCCATAAAAAAGCCGTCCGTCTCGTGAATACCCGGCAGAAGCTGCAGCATCCCCCGTTTTCCCTCTTTGGCCAATCCATCGGGAAGACAGTCCTCCATGCTCACCTTTTCCAGCCCGAAGGATTCGCAAATCCATGCCGCCATCTCTTCGTTCTCCCCGGGATTCATGGTACAAGTGCTGTACATTAAAATGCCGCCGGGCTTGATATAATCAATAACATTTGTTATTATTTCTTTTTGCAGTTTCTGAATCTCCGCCAGAGATTCCTCCGTCACCCGGTACTTGATATCCTGTTTATGGCCGATCACCCCAAGCCCCGAGCAGGGCACATCCGCCAGCAGAACGTCCGCCTTTTCCACAAGGGATGCGTCTTTCTCCCGCGCATCCCGCACCCGGATGGACACATTCTCCATACCGAGACGGGCACGGTTTTCCTCAATCTTATCCGTTTTATAACGGCTCACATCGCAGGCAATGACCTCACCTGACCCGTTCAGCTTCACCGCCGCGTGAAGGGCCTTGCCGCCGGGCGCCGCACAGACGTCAATCACCGTATCTCCGGGACGGATGCCTGCCGCCTCCACCACCAGCATGGAGCTGACATCCTGCACCGAAAACCGGCCCTCCCGATATCCGGCAAGACCGGGAATGCCTGACACCCCCTGTAATCCGGCGGCATAGGGCAGGTACGGGTGTCTACGCACTCTGACTCCTTCCTTCTCCCACGATACAAGGAGTTCTTCCCGCTCCTTTTGGGAAAGTCGCTCATCCACACGGACGCTCACCGAACCTCTCTCCAAAAAGGCCTTCAAAATCTTCTCGCAGGCATCCTCCCCGTAACTTTCCGCAAAGTGCGTCACCAGCCAAAGCGGCATAGAATAACAGACGGACAAAAACCCGGTCGGATCGCTCTGCCTGTCCGGCCATACCAGTGTTTCCCGCCCTCTGGCAATATTTCTGAGCACGCCGTTCACATATCCCTGCAAACTCTGAAACCTGCGTTTTTTTGCCAGTTTCACCGCCTCGTTGCAGACCGCCGACACCGGAATGTGCTCCATAAACAGAAGCTGGTACACACTCATGCGCAGAAGCTCCCTGATCAGCGGCTTCATTTTGATAACAGGCGTTTTTGAATATTGGTCAAGCACATAGTCAAGCTGGATCCGCCTCTCGATGGTTCCCTCGCTGACCCGCTTGATAAACGCCTTTTCCCTGCTGTCCAGATAATTGTATTTATCCAGCGCCGCCCCGATCAGCACATTGCTGTATTCTGTTTGTCCGGACAACTCCAGCAGGATATCCAGAACGATCTCCCGTACATTGATTTGTGCCATGTCCCCGCACTCCCGTCTTTTTTCTCATCGCAGCCACTGGTGCGCCGGCTTTTCGCCTCCGATGCTATCGCCGGCACACCCGCTTTCCTTATCCGACGCTTTCGCTGGTGCAACTGCTTTCCTTATCCGACGCTTTCGCTGGTGCAACTGCTTTCCTTATCCGACGCTTTCGCTGACACACCCGCTCTGCGTTCAGTCATCGCGGCTCCGGTTTCCGAACAGAAGCACAAGCCGCAGAAGCTGTAAGATTGACGACGCGGCAGCAGCCACATAGGTCAGGGCCGCCGCTTGCAGCACCTTCCGGCACCCCGCTGTCTCGTCACGCTCCAGCATCCCGTAATCTCCCAGCATGGCAAGCGCCCTGCCGGATGCATTGAACTCCACGGGCAGCGTCACCACCTGAAAGAGCACTGCCAGTGCAAAAACCCAGATGCCGATCTGAATGAGCACCTGATTCATCCCCAGAATCACACCCAGAATGATGAGCGGGATCCCCGCTTTCGAGCCGATATTGGCCGCAGGCACCAGGGCCGAGCGGAATTTCAGCGGCCCGTAACCCTTATCATGCTGTACCGCGTGTCCGCACTCATGGGCCGCCACCCCGATGGCCGCCACGGAAGTGGAACCGTACACGGAATCCGAGAGACGAAGCACCTTGTGCACCGGATCATAGTGATCCGTAAGGTTTCCACCCACATGCTCGATCCGCACGTCATAAATCCCCGACATCTGCAATATCCGCTGGGCCGCCTGCGCGCCCGTCATGCCCGTCCGGCTCTGCACTCTGGAAAACCTGCCGTAAGTCGAGCTGACCTTAGCCTGCGCCAGAAGGCACAGCACCGCCCCGATCAGTACAAGAAAGTAAGTCGGATCAAAATAATAACCGAATCCATACCCGTAATATCCCATATTCATTCCTCCCGTCTGAGGAGAATCCATTCCTGCCTTCTCCCATTTGAAACTTCAAACCGATCAGTAAAACATCCTATGGCGCAGACTACCGGCCGCTGCTCTCAAACATGTCGCCTGCCTTCACCGGATATCCCAGCAGGAAGTCCTTCACAGCCATGCGCTTTTTACCCTCCGGCTGCACCTCCAGTATCTTAAGCACACCCTTTCCCGTCTGCACATAGAATGCGTCCTTATCCACACGAACCACCGTGCCGGACGGCGTATCTGCATTCGAAGCATCTGTTTCGCACGCCGTCCCGCATGTTCTGCCTGTCGGCTTTTGCTCATCCTGTGCGCCGCAGACAGGATTCTCCCCAGCGGACATCTGCACAGAAACCGCTTCCTCCTGCCAGATTTTCAAGGTTTTTCCCCGAAAGACGGTGAAGGCGCCCGGCCAGGAAATCAGCCCCCGTATCAGACAGTCCAGCTTCTCCGCCTCCATGTTCCAGTCAATCTTCCCCATGGATTTATTCAGCATCTTCGCGTAACAGGACGCCTCGTCGTTTTGCTTAACGGGCATCACATCCCCTGCCTCTATCTTCGCCAGCGCCTCCACGATCAGCCGCGCGCCCGCTGCCGCCAGCTTGTCGTGCAGGGTATCCGCCGTCTCGCCTGCGGCAATCTCCACCTCCGCCTGCAATAGCATATCCCCGGTGTCCAGCCCTTTATCCATCTGCATAATGGTAACGCCTGTTATTTTTTCACCGTTGATGATGGCCCACTGGATCGGCCCTGCACCCCGGTACTTGGGCAGAAGCGAAGCGTGGATATTCACGCAGCCATACTTTGGCATCGCAAGAATCTCCTCCGGTAGAATCTGCCCGAAGGCCGCCACCACAAAAATATCCGCGTCATAACCGCGAAGCGTTTCCACCGCCTCCGGCTCCCTGACCTTCACCGGCTGAAAAACCGGAATGCCGTGCTCTAGCGCGCACGTCTTTACCGGCGTCATCTGCACTTCCTTGCCCCTGCCCTTGGGCTTATCCGGCTGGGTCACCACCGCCGTCACCTCATGTCCGGCCTCTATGATCGTTTCCAACGCGCCCACCGCAAAATCAGGCGTTCCCATAAACACCACTTTCATCTGTCTAACGCTCTCCTTTCCGGGCCCCGCGATATATCCGCTGTTTCCCGTCCGCATCTGTCGTCGGTATCATTCCTCGTCGTCCCGCAGATCCTCGGTATTGACAAGCGGCCCGTGCACCTTTTCCACATACAGGCACCCGTTCAGATGATCTACCTCGTGACAGATGGCTCTGGCAAGCAGCTCCGTCCCCTCGATCTCGAAAGGCTCCATATTCTCGTCATAGGCCAGCGCTTTCACATAATTGGGTCTGGTCACCTTACCGCTCTTACCCGGGACGCTTAAGCATCCCTCGTAGCCGTCCTGCTCCCCGCTGGTCTCCAGTATCTTCGGGTTAATCAGCAGAAGCGGATCTTCCCCCGTGGTGTCGATCACCACGACACGCTTTAAGATGCCTACCTGAGGCGCCGCCAGTCCCACGCCGTTCTCCTCGTACAGCGTCTCAAACATATCGTCGATCAGCTCCTGTAATCTGGGAGTAACTTCCGTCACCTCCTTACACTGCTTATTCAAAACCGGATCTCCCATCTCCCTGACTTTTCTGGTTGCCATACTGCTTCTTCCTCCTGTCTTTCCTGTTTTCTATCCTTTTAAAATGTATTCATCGGATCAAAGTCAAACTGTACCGTCTGTCCCTTAAGCTCCCTCTCCCCGCAAAAACGCTCCAGCCTGTCCTTGGCCTCCACCAATGTCTGATATGCTCCGTGCCTGATATAAAAAGTATGACGGTAAAGATCAGATATCTTCCCGATCACCGCCTCCGCCGGTCCGATCACCCGAAGGCCTGCCACACCGGCCATCTCCTTTTTCACCAAATCGGTCATTTCTTTTCCAAGCGACTCTCCCTCCGCCTGCACGCGGGAGACGATGAGAACCGCCAGCATATGTTCCACGGGAGGGTAACCCACAAGTCCCCTGTAAGCGATCTCCTCCGTATAAAAACCCGGATAATCCTGTTTCGCCGCATAGACCACACTGTAATGTTCCGGCTGGTAAGTCTGGATCACCACCTCGCCCAGCCGCTCTCCGCGGCCTGCGCGGCCCGCCGCCTGCGTCAGGAGCTGGAAGGTACGCTCCCCCGCCCGGTAATCATTCCGGTTTAAGGAAAGGTCCGCCGCCAGCACACCCACCAGCGTCACACTGGGAAAATCATGTCCCTTCACGATCATCTGGGTTCCCACCAGCACATCCGCCTCCCCGTCCGCAAAAGCAGACAGGATCCGCTCGTAGCTGTCCTTCCTGCGGGTGGTGTCCGCATCCATGCGCAGCACCCGCGCCCCCGGAAACTCCCTGTAAATGGCCTCCTCCACCTGCTCCGTCCCCGCCTTGAAGCCCATCAGGTAGGGCGAGCCGCAGGAAGGGCACTTCGCCGGTTTCCGCTCCTGATACCCACAGTAATGGCAGGTAAGCATCCCGTTTCTGTGCTCCGACAAAGAGACATCGCAGTGGGGACACTTCATCACATGCCCGCAGGAACGGCAGGAGATAAATCCCGCATAGCCTCTCCTGTTCAGAAACAGAATCGTCTGCTCCCCCCCGGAAAGCCGGTCCTGCATCAGCTCTTTCAATTTCCGGCTGAACATGGAACGGTTTCCCTGTTTCAGCTCTTCTCTCAAATCTATTGTATACACCGCCGGAAGCACACTGTTCCCCGGCCGTTCTCTCATCTCATATAGCTTATATTCACCTCTGACAGCCCGGTAGTAGGCCTCCATGGACGGCGTTGCCGAGCCAAGCACCACGCTTGCACCGCACATGGACGCGATCTCCACTGCCGTCTCTCTGGCATGATATCTGGGCGAAGTCTCGCTTTTGTAGCTGTTTTCATGCTCCTCATCCACCACAATGACGCCCAGATTGGCAAAGGGTGTAAACAGCGCCGAGCGCGGCCCGATCATCACGTCGATCTCACCCGCCTTCGCCCGCTCGATCTGGTCATACTTTTCTCCCGCGGACAGCGAGGAATTGATCACAGAAACCCGGTCTCCGAATCTCTTATAAAACCGCAGAAGCGTCTGGTACGTCAGCGCAATCTCCGGAATCAGCATAATGGCCTGTTTCCCCATAGCGATCATCTCCTCGATGATGCCAAGGTACACCTCCGTCTTTCCGCTGCCCGTAACACCGTGCACCAGATGCACGCCCGGGCGTCCCGTCCGGTAATCCGCAAGCACTTCCTCTATGATATGCCGCTGGGCCCGGTTCAGCACGGGGCGCGTCTCGCTGCGGTCTCCGGCCTTAACAGGATTCCGGTAAAAAGCCTCTTTCTCAATCCGGATATATCCCTGCTTCTCCAATGCCTGTAAGGTGGAGGCCGCCACATGGAGCTTCTGTCTGATCAGCTCGTAGGGCAGCTCTTCCTCCGTTTGCAAAGCTTCCAGCACTCTCGCCTTCGCCCGCTGGTGCTTCCTTTCGCACGCGTCGGCCGCCTGCCTGCACGTCTCCCCGGGCAGACACCGCACCACTTTCTTTTTCTCCAGCGTTTTCTGCTTCTGCTTCACGGGAAGCACCGTCTTTAAAGCCGCGATGGTAGTGGATCCGTAATTGCTCTTTAACCAGTAGGCGATCCGGATCTGCCTGCCCTCCACGGATATGCCCTTCTCATCCACCGCGATGACCGCCTTGATCTTCTCCGGCGGATAGTCCGTCTCCTCCGAAAGGTCCACCACATATCCTGTCCTCTCACGGTTTCCATTGCCGAAAGGCACACGCACCTGCACGCCGGGCTTTACCGCATCCGACAGTTCATCCGGAATCCGGTACTGGAAAACCCGGTCCACCTTCTCGTGGGCGATATCTATAATCACATCCGCATACCGCTCCGTCATGCCCTCTCCTCTAAAATTTCCCGTATCAGCACTCTCTCATCCATCGGGTACTTCACGCCGTTTATCTCCTGATAGTCCTCATGGCCTTTGCCTGCAAGCACGATAATGTCACCCGGCTCGCCATGATCGATGGCGTAGGCAATGGCTTCTTTTCTGTCGCAGATCTCCACATACCTGCCGTCTGTTTTCGCGATCCCGGTCTTAATATCGTCGATGATCGTCCGGGGGTCCTCCGTCCGCGGATTGTCGGAGGTAATGATGGTCAGATCCGCCAGACGGCCGCTCACCTCCCCCATCTCGTAACGTCTTGATTTCGCACGGTTACCGCCGCAGCCGAAAAGACAGACCAGGCGATGGGGTTTGTAAGCCCTGAGTGTTTCCAGCAGACTCTTAAGCGCCATGGCGTTGTGGGCGTAGTCGATCATCAGGGTAAACTCATCGGATACCTTCACCATCTCCGTGCGTCCCTTCACCTTCGCAGCCGCAAGGGCGCTTCGTATCTCCTCCCCGTCCACGCCAAAATGCCTGCAAATGGCAATGGCCGTCAGCGCATTGTAAACACTGAATTTTCCGGGAGACGCTGTCTTCACCGAAAGTTCCGTAAGCCCTTTTGTGGTGAAAGCCATTCCCAGACTTCCCCCTTCGATTAAGAAAGTAATATCTGTCGCCCGCAGGTCAGCCTCCGTATCGATCCCGTAAGTCTCAAGCTGACAGGTGCAGTCTTTCGTGACCGCCTCCCAGTGGGAATCGTCCCGGTTCACAATTCCCACCCTGCACTGTCTGAACAGCAGACTCTTACAGTGCAGATAGTCGTCAAAATCCTTATGCTCGTTTTCTCCGATATGATCCGGCTCCAGATTCGTGAAAATACCAAAATCAAAGACAAAGCCCTGCGTTCTGTGCAGCATCAGTCCCTGCGAGGAAACCTCCATCACCACCGTATCGCACCCGGCATCCGCCATCATCCGGAAATATTTCTGCACCAGATAAGACTGGGGCGTTGTATTTTCCGCATGAATATGGGTATCCCCGATAATGATTTCTATGGTGCCGATCAGCCCCACCTTCCTGCCCGCCTGCTCCAGAATGGACTTCACCAGATAAGTGGTCGTCGTTTTTCCCTTCGTGCCCGTAATGCCTATGATTTTCATCTGCTCTGCCGGATGCCCGAAATAGGCCGCCGACACAAAAGCCATGGCGTAACGAACGTCCTCCACACGGATCACCGTCACATCCGCCCCCTCCGGCAGTTCCACTTCACGCTCCGTAAGAAGAGCTTTCGCCCCGGCGCGCACCGCGTCCGCCGCAAACTGATGGCCGTCCGCCTTCGCCCCCGGTATGCAGACGAACAGACAGCCCTCAATTACCTTTCTGGAATCATAAATAACATCCGTTATCTCCCGTTCCACCGTGCCGCATACACACGTGTAGGATATCCCCTGCAACAATTCTCCTAAAGCTGCCATATTTCACCTCGTCAAAATCTTTTTCTCATATATTCTTATATTTATTTATATAGTAAGATAGCACGAAAAACGCTTTTTTGCAATTTTTGTCTTCCTGCAGAGAATGCCGTTCTTTGGCATTCTCTCGTGTGAAGCCTGAAAACACTTAGTGAGGTTCTTTCAAGCTTAGTGTTTTCCTTCACACTGCTTTAAGGTTTCTTAATCTTTTTTTATTTTTACTTCATACTCTAAACACATTTTAGACACAATTACACATTATGATAGGTATCAAGATAGTTGATGAATTCACTATCTCCCCCTCATAAGAAAACTGCGAGAGAGCCCGGATGACCCGGGCTTTTTCGTGTCCTGCAACGGATCTGACAGATAATTGCAAAACTCGTTTATAGTGACTGAGATTGCGCATATGACATAATCAACGCAGACGCGCTTGCGCTCCGCTCCAAACGTAACGGTACCAGGCTCGAAAGCACCTCGCCAAGTACCGGCGTTTTCCAAGGGTCTGCTTATTGTAATGTCATTCGCACAATCATTACCATGCATAGACGAGCTTTGCAATTATCTATTATATTGCGTAGTCCTGCATCACCATCTGCAGTTCCTCCCAGCCTCTGTATACATTGATATCCGGATAGTAAATCACGCTGATTACAATGGCGCTGCTGCCCCCGCCGTAGAGCCTGTCGGTCTCTTCCTGCCCGAAATGATCTGTGAGAAAGGCGTGCCACTTCTCCAGATCCCCGAAATACATCATGTCATACTCCCGCCCGCTCCCGTCGGCCACCCGGTATTTCCCCACATTTCTATTTTTCCCCAGAATCCGTCCCCGGCATACCCTCACATCCTTCTGGGCGAAGACCGGCTTGGGATTTCCGTTGCCAAAAGGCTCTAACAGGGAAAGCTGTCTGACAAAATCAATCGTCACATAGGACATGGGCATGGGCACGTCGATATGTATGACCTCCTCGAGATCCGCATCCGTCAGGCCGCTATGCGCGTTCAGATACGTCCGGAACGCCTCCACGTTCTCCTCGGGCATGGACACCCCCGCCGCCATCTTATGCCCGCCGTACTTCGTGTACAGCTCCTTACACTCGCTCATCTTGTCGTACATGTGATAAGCCTCGATAGAACGGCCGGAACCCTTCACGCCCTCTTCGCCGCATGTCAGCACAAAAACCGGCTTGTGGTACCGCTCCCTGATCCGCCCGGCGATGATCCCCGCCAGACTCTCGTGACAGTCCGGCAGGAATACGACCAGCACCTTATCTTCTTTCAACGCCGTATTCTCTATCAGTTCCATGGCCTGCTGCGTCCCAAGAAGCGTCATTTCCTTCCGGCTGTCATTTAACGCTTTCAATTCCCCGGCTATGGTAACAGCCTCCGCCTCCTCCTTCGTCCGGAACATGGCAAGCGCGCGTTTCGCCGTGTCAAGCCGCCCCGTCGCATTCAGGCAGGGGCCCAGAACAAAGCCGATATGATACCCTGTCAGCCGCTTTTTTGCCAATTCGTTCACCGTAAGCAGCGCGCGCAGCCCCTGATTCCGGGACTGTTCGATCTGCCGCAGACCATACCGGACCAGTATGCGGTTCTCGTCCGTCAGCTCCATCACATCCCCCACGGTGGCAAAACCCGCGAAAGCCAGCATTTCCTGCAAGAGCGTCTCTCTCTCCCCCGCAGACAGGACGCCCGCATCCGCCATGGCCCCCAAATAAATTTCCATCAGCTTATATGCCGTCACCGCACCGCAGATACCCTTGCAGGGATAGGGACAATCACTCTGCTTCGGATCCACCACCGCGTCGGCAGCAGGCAGCGTTTCCACCCTGCTTCCGTCCGCCTGCACCTCGTAGGGCACCTCGTGGTGATCCGTCACAATCACCGTCATGCCAAGCGCTTTCGCACAGGCGATCTGCGGAAGCGCCGCAATGCCGTTGTCGCAGGTAAGTATGGTGTCCACGCCGTCCTCTCCCGCCTCCCCGATCAGCTTCTCATTCAGACCGTAACCGTCCAGAATCCGGTGGGGAATCACCGCAGACACTTCCGCGCCGCACCGCTCCAGACACGCCGTCAGAATATATGTGGCGCAAACGCCGTCGATATCATAATCCCCGATCACCCTGATCTTTTTCTTCTCCTTCGTTTTCTCACAGAGAATAGCCGCCGCCTTGCCGGCGTCCTTTAGGAGCGCCGGATCATATAAGTCAGCCGTCGTGCCATGCAGAAATTTTTCGATCTTCTCATCCCCCACCACGTCCCTGTTTCGTATGATTCTGGCAATCACCGGATCAATCCCAAACCGTTTCGCTATCCCGTCAAAATCCGCTTTCTTGGCGGACACCATCCATTTCGCCATAAAAAAATACCGCTATCGCACCTTTCTGTATCTGCTGCCATTTCCTCTGGCGCAAAAAACACCCTCCGAAAAAGTCACAACCTATTGTAACATTTTCAGAGGGTCATTTATAGTACTTTGTTTCCCAGTTCAGCCAGACCGAGTCTGTCTGACAAATCATGCTTGCATGAATTTGGCTGACAGATGATGGTCTGAGGGAGCGCCCGCTTAATGAGCCGATTGAGCTTCGCTCAATCAAAGGAAAGCATCGAAGATGCGATTTTGCGAATCGCGCGTGCTGAACTTGCTTCCTTACTTTGCCGCCTTCTTCACCAGCTTCGTGCGGAACACATACCAGAGCGCGCCCGTCAGACAGATGGAAGAATAGGTACCGCAGATAATACCTGCCATCAGAGGCAGCGCAAACTCCCGGATGGAAGAAACGCCGAACACCTCCAGAGCCGCCACCATAAAGAAGGTGGTCAGGGAAGTAAAGATACTTCTCGTGAGCGTCTGGGTGATACTTCTGTTGACCATCTCATCCAGCCCTTCTTTGCTCCGCATTTCACGCAGGTTCTCACGCACACGGTCGAAAATAACGATGGTGGCGTTGATAGAGTAACCGACAATCGTCAGCATACACGCGATAAAGGTATTGCCCACAGACACCCTCACAATCGCGTAGAACGCAAGCACCACAAGCACGTCATGCAGCAGCGCAATCACAGAACTTGCGCCGAAGCGGATATCCTTAAAGCGGAACCAGATATACAGAAGCATCAGCACCGTGGACACCAGAATCGCCTTGATCGCGCCGGACTGCATTTCGGAGCTGATTGTCGCGCTGATGGTTTCCGCCGTGATGCTGTTCTCGTCCACGCCGAAGTTGTTTACCATTACCTCGTTGAAGGCTTCTCTCTCCTGCACATTCAACGTTCTTGTCTTGATAATAATATCGTTGGAACCGGCCACCTTCGTGCTCATCACGTTGCCGTCCCCGGTAATCTTCTCGATGTGGGGAACGATCTGCGCGTCGATCTCCTCGATGCTCATATCCTCGTTGAGCGTCATGGTTGTGGAAGTGCCGCCCACAAAATCCAGACTGTAATTCATCGTCATGCCGATGCTCGATTTATTGATGCCCATAGCGACGAATCCTGCCAGAATCGCTGCGACGGAAATACCGAAGAACACATATCTCTTAGAGAGGAAGTTGATGGTCTTTCTCTCCTTCGCCACACCGTAGGCTTTCTCGCTCTGAACGCCCAGTGCATAGAAAGCATTTACTAAGAACTTGGTCACCACAAGCGCCGTAAACATGGAAAGGACGATACCTAACATCAAAGTGATGGAGAAGCCCTTGATCGTGCCGCTTCCCATAAAGTAGAGTACCAGCCCCGCAATCAATGTGGTGATATTGCCGTCCAGAATCGCGGATAAAGCCTTCTGGAAACCAATTTTAATCGCATTCTGCACACTCTTGCCTTCCGCCAGCTCCTCACGGATACGTGCGAAGATAATCACGTTCGCATCCACCGCCATACCGACGGTTAAGATAATACCCGCAATACCGGGCAGGGTTAAGGTCACCTCGAAAGCATACATCAGAATGACCAGAAGCTCCGTATACAGGCACAGCGCCAGAGACGCCGCAAAACCCGCCACATAATAAACCGCAATCATGAAGATAACTACCAGCGCAAAACCGACTGCCGCCGCCGTCAGGCTTGTCCGGATCGCCGCCGAACCAAGCTGTGCACCCACCACGTTGGACCTAAGCTCCTCAAGCTCCAGCTTCAAACCGCCGATACGGATGGTGGAAGCAAGCTGCTCTGCCTCCGCCGCCGTGCTCTGTCCCGTGATCACCGCGTTGCCGTCCGTGATAGCCGCCTGTACATTGGGCACGCTCACGAACTCGCCGTCATAATAGATCGCAATGGTCTCACCGTTCTCAAAAGCCTTGGTCGTTGCATCCGCAAAGGCCTGCTTACCCGCCTCGTTAAAGGAAAGGGAAACCACATTTTCCAGATTGCCCATGGAATCCTGCTGGGCTCTCGCCTGCGCGCCGTCCACCTCCGTGCCGGTAAGCACGATGGAGCCGTCCTCCTGCAATTCCTCCAATGTCTTGTTCAACTGGTACTGCGGAACCAGATTGCCTGTTGCATCCACACCATATCCCATGTCATAGTTATTGTTGCCCTCGCTGTCTGTCTGGGCAATAAAGTAAAGGCTTCCGGGCTTACCCAGCTCCTCTAAAATCGCATTGGCATCGGTAACGCCGGGAATCTCGATGTTAATCCGGTCATTTCCCTCCTGATACACCTGCGCCTCTGTGCTGTAACCGTCCACACGCTGCTGCAATTTGTAGATGGTATCGCTCATATCCTCCGCACTGGGATCCTCGTCTCCCACTACCTGATAGGTGATACTGACGCCGCCCGCCAGATCCAGTCCCAGCTTAATGCTCTCCGCTGCGCCCGACTTGTCCGAACCGACGCCGAAAACTGCCGTATAACCCAGCAGTCCCAAAATCAGCATATAGACGATCAGACTGACAACCGCTCTGCTCTTTTTCATGACTAATTCTCCTTTTCCTCATCGGCAAGCGCCGCTTTTATCATAATCGCACATTCGACACGCTTCCGCTGCAGTTCACACCCCAGCTCATAGGAACCGTTCACGTCACCGCTCTCATGGTAAGCGTTGGCCGCGCAGCCGCCACTGCAATAAAATTTCGCGAAACAATCCCCGCACGCCTTCTTCGCGTAGACATTGCACGCCTTGAACTGATCCCGGATATCCCCGCGCACAATCCCTTCGTCCACATTTCCCATGAGAAATTCCTCCTGCCCCACGAACTGGTGACAGGGGTAAAGATCTCCCCAGGGAGTAACCGCAAGATATTCCGTCCCGGACCCGCAGCCTGACAATCTCTTTGCCACGCAAGGGCCACCTTCTAAATCTATCATAAAATGAAAGAATTGAAAACCCTTTCCTTCTTTTTTTCTGCGAATATATTCCAATGCAAGCCTGTCGTACTCGGAAAGGAGCTTCGGCACATCCTCCATGCGAAGGGCATAATCTTCTTTTTTCTCCGCCACCACAGGCTCCACCGAGATCTGCTCAAAGCCCTCGTCGGCCAGATGAATCACATCCGCGGCAAAGTCGGTGTTGTTGTGGGTGTAGGTGCCCCGCACATAGTAGTTCATCTGATTCCTGCTCTCCGCCGCTCTCTTATATTTCGGAAGGATCTCATCGTAGCTGCCCTGTCCGCCGCGGTGGGGCCGCATCAGATCGTGGATTTCCTTTCTGCCGTCTATACTTAAAACGAGATTTGACATTTCCCTGTTCGCAAATTCCAGAATTTCGTCGTCAAGCAGCACGCCGTTGGTGGTCAGGGTAAAGCGGAATTTCTTGTGGTGCGGCTCCTCGAGGGATCTGCCGTAGGCCACCAGATCTTTCACCACCTGCCAGTTCATAAGCGGTTCCCCGCCGAAGAAATCCACCTCCAGATTCACCCGGCTGCCGGAATTGGCCACCAGGAAATCCAGCGCCTTCTTTCCCACTTCCAGACTCATCAGCGCCCGTCTGCCGTGGTACTCCCCTTCCCCTGCAAAACAGTATCTGCAGGCCAGATTACAGTCGTGGGCGATATGCAGGCAGAGCGCCTTCACCACAGTCTCCCGGTTTTGAAAGGCGTCTATGTATTTCTCGTAGATATCCTCCGTAAAAAGCTGTCCCTGCTCCTTCAAATACAGGATTTCCTCCACCGTCTCCTCCGCTACGGGACGGTCCATGGACAGTTCCTCTGCCACAGTGCGGGCGATCTCCTCCCGCTCCTTAATTCCCTGCCGAAGCAGCCGCTCCACGACCGGAACGGTGTCATAGGCAGGCTTGTCCATCACATGAACGCTGCCGCTGTTAACGTCCATCACAATATGGTAGCCGTTGCTTATATATTGATGTATCACAATGATTCTCCTGACTTCTGTCTTTGCTCACAGTCCGGCTGCGTCCGCCGCCCCTGCCAAACTGCTGCATAACGTACAAGCAGACCCGTCATGCGCCGCATGCCGGGCCTGTCTTTTCCTGATCTTTTCTTCTGACGCGAAACGTCGACGCAACCGGAAACTATCTCGCCTTCTCGCAGCTCTGGTTTCCTACGGTGCAGGAAGTCTTACATGCGGACTGGCAGGAAGTCTGGCACTCGCCGCAGCCGCCCTTCTTCATGGACTCTTTCAGATCTCTGGTAGATAACGTCTTAATATGTTTCATCGGTGTATCCTCCTTATGTATAAACTTGCTCATAACTTTAGACAGTATAGCATAAAAAATTTTCCCCGTCAATTCATGCCGGCATGATTTGCCGGTCTGTGATTTGCCGGTCTGACGAAGGTCTGGCTGAACTGGTGGGTCAGCTCACCATTCCGCCGAGCATACCGCTGCCGGCGCAGAGGAAAAAGACCGTCATCATATTTCCCGCGATATCCTCCACGCCTTTGTTCACCGCAAGGGACACGACCACCAGAATGCCGAAGTACAGCGCGCCCATGGCAAGCCCCCACAGGAATTTCTTCCGCTTCTCCTTCTTCCCCGCAAGCAGCCCTGCCAGAAAGGTCACGATAATATAGACCGCTATGATGCAGATGGAAACTACCTTCTCGGACAGGCCGAAGCGGTACAGCAAAAATGCAAGCAAAAGCAGAAGCCCCGCGGTCAGAATGTACGCGCCCAGCATACACTTAATGATAAAGACAGCCTTTTCCATATATAAATCTCTTTTTCCCATGATATCCCCTTGTCCTTTCACTTCTCTCTTATAAATATGTATTCCCGCACGCATTAAAACTTGACACAATCTTATTCTTATAATAATATTTTTGATTATAGATATGGTAAAGGAGTGAAAATCATTGGATACCACAGGTGTCATACAACTCGTCTCGCTGGGAGTGCTCGTGCTTTTATCAGCCTTTTTCTCCTCGGCCGAGACTGCCTTTTCGACCGTCAACCGAGTGCGGCTGCGCACCTTAGCCGAAGAAGACCACAAGGGAGCCATACGCGTGCTCGCCATTTTAGACCAGTACGGCAAAATGCTGAGCGCCATCCTGATCGGCAACAACATTGTCAATCTGTCCGCTTCCTCCCTGATGACTACTTTTGCAATCAGTCTCTGGGGCAATAAGGCTGTGGGAATCGCCACCGGCATTCTGACCTTCGTAATTTTAATGTTTGGCGAAATCATCCCCAAGACATGGGCTATGCAGCGCGCCGAACCTATTGCGCTCATGTTCGGACCAATGATCCGCCTGTTGATGACACTGCTTACGCCGGTTATCTTTCTGGTGGACATGCTCTCTAACTGGATTCTAAAGCTGTTACATATCAGTTCGGAGGGAAACAATTTCAGTATCACTGAGAAAGAATTGAAGACCTATGTGGACGTAAGCCACGAGGGCGGCGTAATCGAGTCGGAGGAGCGGACACTCATTTACAACGTGTTTGATTTCGGTGACACCGTCGCGAAAGATATCATGATCCCCCGCATCCAGATGACCACGGTTCCTCTGAGCGCGAGCTATCAGGAACTGCTCTCCACCTTTCAGTCCTGCATGTTTACACGCCTTCCGGTATATGACGAAGATCCGGACCACATCATCGGCATTGTCAATATCAAGGACTTTATTCTGGTAAAAGATAAGGAAAAATTCAGCCTCAAGAAGATTTTGCGCGAGGCTTACTATACTTATGAATATAAGAACGTATCGGATCTGTTGATGGAAATCCGTGAAAAGTCCAGCAGTATCGCCTTCGTCTTAAGCGAATACGGCGCCACGGTCGGCATGATCACCATGGAAGATATGATAGAGGAGCTGGTGGGCGAAATCCGCGACGAGTATGACGCGGACGAAGAAGAACTGATTCAGGAAACGGAGGAAGGCCAGTATCTGGTGGAAGGCGGCATGAAGCTGGACGACTTAAGCGATGCGCTCAACGTCTCTCTGGATTCCGAAGACTATGATTCCATCGGCGGTCTTATGATCGAACAGCTTGACCGTCTGCCGCAGGATCAGGAAACCATCGCCTTAGAAAACGGCATCACCCTGCGGGCCTGCGGCATTAAAAACAACCATATCGTGAAAGTGCTGATTACCCTTCCGCCCGAAGACGAGCCAGAAGGGGCGCAAGCGCCTGAGGAGTCCTGACAAACAGCTCTTCCCGCGCGCCCTCGCTCCGGAGTTTTTCTTCGGTGCGAAATCCCCATGTAACACTGATACAGGGCAGCGACGCATTTTTCGCCGTCTGAATATCCACTTCGGAATCTCCCACGTAAACCGCGCGGGAGCCGTCACATCCAAGTTCACGAAGCGCCCGGTACACCGTATCGGGCGCAGGTTTTCTCTTGACCTCCGCGCTCTCCCCGATCGAGACCGTTATATATTCCCCAAAGTATTTTTTACAAAGTTTTTTCACCGCACCGTCGAATTTGTTGGAGACAACGGCAAGGTGATACCCCTGCCTCTTTAATTCGGCTAGCGTCTCCGTCACCCCTTCATAGGGTTTTGTCTTGTCCTCGCAGTGCCCGGCATAATGCGCCTTAAAGGCTGCCAACGCAGCCTCGTAGTCAGGATTTTCCACACCGTTCGGTATGCTGCGCTCCAAGAGCTTTGGCGCGCCGTTCCCCACAAAGGTGCGGATCTCCTCAATCGTATGCACGGGAAAACCGAACTTTTCCATGGCGTAATTGACGCTGTCCGTCAAATCCTCCAGCGTGTCGAGAAGTGTCCCGTCTAAATCAAAGATAACCGTATCTGTCATGCCGTCCTTTTCCTTCCTGCCCGGGATATGCGCCGTTTTTCTTATGCGTCCCCAGACTCACCTTTCCGGTCCCCAGGCGTTACGCCGTCCGTTTTTCTTGTGCTCTCCCGGGACTCACCCTGCCGCTTCGGACGTTTCTCCCGTGTCAGCCCGGCTCCACAAGATTTAAAATCGCCTCAATCTCCGCCCCGTTGTCCGGCGCAGGTTCTACCACCTCATGTTTCCCGTCCTGTGTGACTCTGGCGATCATATTGCCGTCCTTCGTGTTTTCCAGCGTGTAGTAGAGCACTTCTTCCGTGTCCCTCTTAAAGACCACATAGACACGGTAGCATAAACCCTTTTTGTTCGTCTCGTCAGGCAGATCCAGACGGGTAAGCTGTATCGTATCCGTCAGATTCAGCGTCATCAGGGAGAAGTCCTCCGCCCTGCATCCGCTCTTTTTCCCCTTCGGATAAACCTCGTCGTAAAGCCCCAGAAGAAATGCGCCCTCCTCCTGCTGCAGTCTCTTAAGCCCCGCCTCTTTCTGTTCAAACAGGAACCTGGGCAAAAGGGAAAGCGACACCCTGTTATGGGCCAGATCCTTAAATTGCTCCTGCGTCAACTGAACCGTCTTAATCTGTCCGGCTGCCTTTCTGCGCTTTTCCGCGATCTCCAGAATCGACTTATTCAAAACCATCATACCGGTAAAAGGATTGACCACTACCTCCTCCACCTTATCCTGATTGGCCGCCGCCATGGCGACCACTCCCATAAAGGGCATAGCCATCACCATAGGGCTTTTTTTATCCTCCGGAATCTGCTCCGGCGAGGTAAAGATGGGAAGCGCCTGCTCTCCCGTCTCCTTGCGCAGCAGACAGGGGACGATCTTCGTATCCTTGGGAAACTGCACCGGCTTTCCCGCTTTCAACTGCTCCATGAGAGCCGGGTCAATATCCTTCGGCGGTATGGCAGGCACAAGCACAATGGATTTCTCCAAAAGCTCCATCACCTTCACATAGCTGTCTTTCTCCTTATCCGCACGAAAAGCCTCGATCGCCTCTTCCAGCGCCTTATTATCTGTTTTTTGTTCCGCCATATTTCCCTCCATGCGGAGCTTTTTACAAAGGCACGCGTCAGGAATAACAAAGCTTTCCGAAAGAATACTTTGATTCCCGGCTGCGATACCGGGTCCGTGGCTCCGGCACAAACCCGTGATTAAAAAATCAGCACATCAGTTTGATTTTTCCGTTTCTTCTTCATCCTGAATCGCAATCTGCAGCTCCGCAAGCTGCTTCTCATCCACCCTGCCGGGCGCCTCCGTCATGAGGCAGGACGCATCCTTGATCTTCGGAAATGCGATCACCTCACGAATGCTGTCCGCATGGGTCAAAAGCATCACGATACGGTCAAGGCCGTAAGCGAGTCCCGCGTGGGGCGGCACGCCGTACTTGAAGGCGCTTAAGAGGAAACCGAACTGCTCCCAGGCCTGCTCCTTTGTAAAGCCCAGCACCTCAAACATTTTCTCCTGAATGTCATCCTGATGGATTCTGACGGAACCGCCGCCAAGCTCCACCCCGTTTAACACGATATCATAAGCCTTCGCCCGCACCCTGCCCGGGTCGGAGTCAATATACTGCCAGTCCTCCTCCATGGGCATCGTGAAAGGATGGTGCATCGCCATAAAGCGGTTCTCCTCCTCGCTCCACTCAAGAAGCGGAAATTCCACGATCCAGAGGAAGTGAAACTGTGACTCGTCGATCAGCCCAAGCTGCTTCCCAAGCTCCACGCGCAGCGCCCCGAGCACACTGTAGACGATATTTTTCTTGTCGGCCGCAAACAGAAGCAGATCGCCTTTCTCGCCCTGCATCGCCTGCACCAGCTTCGAAAGTTCCTCCTCCGTCATAAACTTCGCAAAGGAAGACTTGTAAGTGCCGTCCTCCTGCACGCTTAAGTAAGCCAGTCCCTTCGCACCGTAACCCTTCGCAAAGTCCACCAGCGCGTCAATCTTTTTGCGGGGCATGGCCGCCTGTCCCTTCACATTTAAACCGCGCACGGAACCGCCGCTTTCCAAGGCGGACGTAAACACACCGAAACCGCAGCCAGCCACGATATCTGACACATCTGTCAGTTCCATTGCAAAACGGGTGTCCGGCTTGTCGGAACCGAAACGATCCATCGCCTCCTGCCATGTCATGCGGGGCAGGGGAATCTGTACGTCAAGCCCGATGGCCTCCTTGCAGATATGTTTGATCAGCCGTTCGTTCACTTCCAGCACATCGTCCACATCCACAAAAGACAATTCCATGTCCGCCTGCGTGAACTCGGGCTGTCTGTCCGCACGCAGATCCTCATCCCGGAAGCACTTCGCAATCTGGAAATACCGGTCGTAACCGGAACACATCAGAAGCTGCTTGTAGAGCTGGGGTGACTGTGGCAGCGCATAGAAGCTGCCGGGATGCACGCGGCTGGGCACCAGATAATCTCTTGCTCCCTCCGGCGTGGATTTACACAAAATCGGCGTCTCGATCTCCAGAAAGCCTTCGTTCGCCATAAAGGCGCGCATTTCCGAGACGATCTTACTTCTCAGAATCAGTTTCTCCTGCAAATCCGGTCTTCTCAAATCCAGATAACGGTATTTTAAACGGATCTCTTCCTTTGTCTTAGAGTCCGCCTCCACCGGAAACGGCGGCGTCTCGGATTCGGACAAAACGCGCACCTGCGCAGCGCGTATCTCGATCTCTCCCGTCTTTAAATTCTCGTTGACGGCTCCGGAACGCTTCTCCACCCTGCCCACAACGGCGATGACGAACTCGCTTCTCATCTTCTCCGCCTTGGCGAACGCCTCCGCGCCGCAGTCGCTCTCCTCAAATATAATCTGCAAAATGCCGGAACGGTCGCGCAGATCCACAAATATAATGCCGCCCTTGTTCCTCTGCTTCTGCACCCATCCCATCACGGTCACTTCTTCCCCCACATTGCCCAGGGAAAGTTCCGCGCAGCGGTGCGACCTTATTAAACCCTTCATTGATTCTGCCATAACTGTGATTCCCTCTTTTCTGTTATGTTATCTTTGTTATCTTTTCAGTTCCTCTTTATAAAATTCCTCGAAAGCCTCATACCCCTGTGCGGTGAGCTGCTCCTTCTGGAACTTCTTGTTCTTGTTCATCCGGGCCACCAGAATCTGGTTTCCCTTCTCCCGCTCCTCCTGCGCTTTTGCCATCACTTCGCACAGCTTTTCGGAAGGCAGCCCCTTTTCCATCAGATACGCAATTTTCTTCCCTGCCTTTGGCACCTTAAAGCCGCTCTCTAAAAGCAGCAGGATAATCCGCTCGAAACCAATGGAAAAACCGCAGGCAGGCACGTCGTTTCCTGTAAATTTCCCCACCATCTTATCATATCTTCCACCGCCGCCGCAGCTTCCGCCAAACTGAGGCATGTCGATCTCAAAGATCGTGCCCGTATAGTAGGACATGCCGCGCACAAGCGTGGGATCAAACACCAGCTTAAAGAAGTCCCCCTTGGTGGCCTCCACACTGTCTATGATCTCCTGAAAGCTCTCTTTTACCCCTGCCGGAAGCACACTCTCCAGTCTCTCCGTGATGTAGGCGATGGCGTCATCCGCCTGCTCCATCCCCGCAAAGAGCGCCAGATACTTGTCCACATTCTCCTTCGGAAATCCGGCTTCCAGAAGCTCCGCCTCCACACCGTCCCTGCCGATCTTGTCCATTTTATCTAAAATGATAAACACCTGATCGTAGTCTTCCTGTGCAAAACCGCTGTAGGCCGCCATGGCCTTTAAGATCTGCCTGTCGTTGATGCGGATGTTAAAATCTTTGAATCCGATCCTGCCAAGGGTCGTGGTGGTGGCCAGAATCAGCTCGATCTCCGCCAGATTAGTGGCCTCCCCCAAAATGTCGATATCACACTGCATAAACTGGCGGTAACGTCCCCGCTGGGGCCTGTCCGCACGCCACACATTGCCCATCTGCAAAGCCTTGAACGGCGCAGGCAGCTCGTTTGCGTGGCCAGCATAATACCGCACAAGAGGCACCGTCAGATCATAGCGCAGTCCCCCGTCCGTCAGGTCCTCTTCGCTCTTCGCCTCGTCAATGCGCAGCTTCTCTCCGCGTTTCAATATTTTAAAGATCAGCTTCTCGTTCTCGCCCCCCGCCTTGCAGTTTAAGTTGGCAAGATTTTCCACGCAGGGCGTCTCGATCGAGGTAAAGCCGAAATTGCCGTAGGTTTCTTTGATGATGCCGATCACATAGTCGCGGATCTCCATTTCCTCCGGGAGAATGTCCTTCATACCTGTCATCGGTTTTTTACTTAATGCCATAGTTACCTCCGTGTCAGAGTTGTTTCCTGTTTCCTCGTGTTGTCGTACGAAATACATGCTTGTTAGATTTTACACTGTTTTGGGTGGTTTTTCAAGCCTCCACCTTGCGGAGTATACAGTCAATCGCGGAAATAGTTACAATTCACACCCACGCCAGATTTCGTACTGATTTACAGTTATTCAGTGTGAATTGCAACGATGATGCACACAAAATGCCCAAAAACCGGCATTTTGGCGCTGGATCCGACACCATGCAGCAAGTGCATGGTGCGGGTGTGAAAAGTAACCAGAAATATCAGCTTTACTGCCGCAACAGGCACACCGGCCTCATAGTTTCTCCTCATATCTCCTTCGGTAATACTCCATCGTCCGATACTCCAGTATATCTTTCATCTGCTGCCTGAAAGCCTCCTGCCCTGCTACTTCCTCCAGCTCCTCCCTGATCGCCAGCGCATAGCCTTCCCGATCGACAAAAAAGCCCTTGCCGGAAGCTTTTAAAAATTTAACCGGCATATTCTTCGCCTTACTCAGGTGGTGTTTATCTGTCATTTTTTTATAATCAGTGTATGATAGATCCGGCGACAAATCTTTCCAGTTCGTCCCGGTATCAAAAAACTCTTTCCAGCTTTCCAGCACCTCTTCATCCGTGACCGCCATCCGCACATTGCCGTGATTATAAAAACTGTACAGAATCGGCATTTTATAGACTTTCTGCATATCCGTCGTCTCAATCAATGACAGAAATTCACGTCCGATGCTGTCGTATACGGACTGCTCTCCGGCAGACAGTTCGTGCAGTTCATTCAAAAAATCCATGTACCGCCGAAAAGGATTTTCCTTTGCATGTCTCATACAGTACTGATAAACCTCATCCTCCATGTAAGTAAAAAGCTCCATTCTCGTCGGAACTCTGTGACTGAGCAGCTCCTTAATCCGATAGTATTCTGATGCAACCCGCTCTCTGGCTGATAAGGACTTTTTCTCCATTTCCTGAAAAAGATCAATCAGCCGCATATCAAAATCCACGATACAATCGTCAGGATAAGTCACTTTACAATAGTCACCTGCTGCCCGTTCTCCAAAACTCCTTTCTCCACTCAGAAGAAAAGGCGCGCGCCCCGCTTTTTCATAGTTCCCGATAAAATCAAGTACATTCAAATATTCCTTGTCCCGGCAGATGCGCAGACCGCGTCCAAGCTGCTGTAAAAACACGATGGGCGATTCCGTCGGGCGCAAAAACATAACCATATCAAGCGCCGCAATGTCTACACCCTCATTAAACATATCCACCGAAAAGATCACCTTGATCTCCCGATTTTTCAGCTTTTCAATTGCCTTATCCCGATCCTCCGAGAACATGCCGTCCGCATTGCTGTATACCGCTACAGATGCAATGCCCCGCTCACAAAATTCCTTCGCCATTTCCTCCGCATGCTGTCTGGAACAACAGAATCCCAGCGCTCTTTTGGAAGGATATTTTCTATAATATTTATAGATCAAATCATACCTTCTTATATTGCCAATATACGTCTCGTTCAACTCTTTTTCATCATAACGGCCTTTCACAAGATGCAGGGAGGAATAGTCCGTCTCATCGTAGATGCCATAATAGTGAAATGGAACCAGCATTCCTTTGTTGATCGCTTCTTTTAAGGAAATCTCGCAGGGTACATTATAATCACAGATTTCGTAAATATTTCTACCGTCCAGTCTCTCCGGTGTAGCTATCAGTCCCAGAAGAAATTGCGGCTTAAAATAGTTCACAATTCTTTGATATTGGTCGTTGACCGCGTGATGAAACTCATCAATCACCACATAATCAAAATAGTCCGTGGAAAAATATTCCTCTCTCAGATATTCCTCTCTGCCGAGCGTCGCCACAGATGCAAATATAACCGCTTTGTCCGTGTCCTTCTGTTTGCCGTTAAAAAATCCGTAGTCTTCTGACTGCCGTACATTACGAAACGACACCGCTGCCTGCTGCAGTATCTCTTCCCGGTGTGCCACAAATAACACCCGTTTATAGGGTGCGGAATCAAAGGCCGCCAGATAAGTCTTTCCAATCCCTGTAGCCGCCTGCACCAGTCCCTTTACCGCACCTTCCGCACGGCTATTCTCCAAAGCATATAATGCCTCTATCTGTGCACCTCTTGGTTGAAAAAAAGCTTCTGCAACAGAAGCCCCTTCTTTCTCCGGCCGCTCTTCCAGCTCATCATATCTGGCCAGGTCCTTCGCCACCGCCGGTTTATGCCAGTTGCGGGAATAGGCGGCAAGTTCCGCATCATCAATCGCAATCGAATGCCGCTCAAACAAGTCCAGAAAGGTTTCGTAAAATAAGTGAAAATTCTTGCCATCAACCAGACTGCTGAACCGGTAATTCCACTCAATGCCGGAGGTCAACGCACTTCTGGAGATATTAGAAGACCCTATAAATATCTCTCCGCCATTTTCATAATGAAAAATATATGCCTTCGGGTGAAATGACCGCCCTTTATCATTGTAAAATCTCAGATCAATCCGGTCTCCCAATTCCCTCTTTATCAGAAACAAAGCCGAAGGCTGTGTAATCCCCAGGTAATTACCTGTAAGAAGACGGATCTGCACACCCCTGTCCAGCGCGGCTCGCAAGTCCTTCAATATCATCTTCACGCCCGATTCCATCAGAAACGAAACTATGATATCTATGCGGGCAGCTTTCTGCATACTCATTTTTAACTGATAATAAAGAAAGCGTTTTCGATTCCGGTCTCCTGTCATTACATCCGTCGGCTCAACGGTTTCTATATGTAATTGTACTTCTTGTCCTTCCCCGGACTCTATATTTTGCGTAAGATCAAATTGAGCCATTTTTCCTCTTCTCTCCCCGGGCGGGCATCGGAAGTTACCCATTCTTCTTCTATTTGTAATCTTTCCATTCTACTCATAAAATCCGCAAACGCCTCCTCCGTCATATCCGTAAAATAACGTCCGCTTCTCTCTCCCGAAAAGGTTCCGTACTTAAAAGAAGTGTAGATAATACCGCCCGGTTTCAGGGCTGTAACCATTTTTCGCATAACATCAGGCAGCTCATCCCTCGTAAGATGCAGAATAGATGAGCACGCCCAGATACCGTCATACTCAGATACCGCCGATAATTCCTGAAAAAGCATATGGCGTACCTGAATGCCTGTATATCGGGATGCAAGTTTACATAATTCTTCCGATCCGTCTATGGCTTCCACCTGATAGCCCTGATCTAGAAAAGCCTTTGTATCACGGCCGGAACCGCAGCCAAAGTCAAGAATATGGGCGGCGGACGAAAGATAGGACAGGAAACGGCGCTGGGTTGCGGTAAATTCTACGGAAATGGTGTTTTGGCAGAACCGGGCGGCGTTTTGGTTGTAGTAATTCAGGGTTTCTAATCTTTTCATCTCTAATTCCATTCGTACGCTAATATGGTTGATAAGTAATATTACTCCACAAATGCTTTTACTATCGAATCTATCAATTCTTCTCAAAATTCGTCAATATAAATACTAATAATTTTATAAACCCACTCCGCATTCGCAATTTGTTCAGCCGTCTCATCTTTACTCGCAATAAACATGTCATCATAATCAGATGCATTCCGTATCGTAAACGCCGCCCCAACCATTTTAGACATACGCTCTATTATTTGCAATCCTATAACTTCCCTGGGAAAACAATAATTGCGCTGCATCCAAATCTTCCCTCAATTTATCAAGTCTTTATTTTGCATAATCTTTTTGTAACGCTGTATATTCAGGCAAACTTAATACCTTCTTTCTGCACATTCTGATAAAAGCACGACACTGCCATATACTGATTATATAACCGCCAGCTCTGAATCACCGGCGCTAAAACTACATCATATTTCAAGTCAATTTGGTCTGAAACATCTAAAATTTTCTTCCTTGCTATCCCGATCTCATCCTGCGCAACATCCAGCAAAACCATAATGTCGATATCACTGTCGTCTGCAAAATCCCCCCGCGCACAGGAACCATACAAAATCACAGCCCGCAAAACTGTCCCATATATTTTCTCCGCTTCTTTTGCAAACTGTGTCACGACCGCCCTTATCTTTTCCTCACACATACAGCCTTTCCCCTTCCGCCATACAATGTATATCCTTTAAAATGGCATACCGTATTGATAAAATTATAAAAATATTATAGACCAAATATCCCATTATTACAACATTCGGGCCAAAAGGCAGCTACCATCCTCTCACCCATACAGCTCCCCTGCCTCAACCAGCTCCGCTCCCTCTTTTTCAGCCCTCCTCTTCACCGCTTCCGTAAACCCACTCTTACTGATAAACAGAAGCATCTTCTCCTTCACATTAGGAAATGCCTCCGTCGCTGTCACCAGATCATCATATTCCTCCATTGCCATCGGCCTGTTCCGAAACTTGCATTCCACAAAGATCCCCCTCTGCCCTTTCCGGTCCAGCGCGAGTAAATCCACATCATCCTGTGCCTTAATGACCGGGTTATTCCCCCACCACTTGCCAATGGTATACGGCGTAAAAGGAAGCGTTCCGGTCTTGGCACGTCTGATTAAATATTGTCTGCAAATATCTTCAAACACAGGCTCCATATATTCGTTAATCTCTCCCATAATTTCATCTGCGGCCTTATCAATCCCTAACATGTTGTAATAACTTTTGTTTGAAAATACATATCTGTACCAGAACTTATAAAAGTGATCGGCAATCTCATAAATGCCCCTTTTGCTGCTATCAGGTTCACCGCAGGGAACATGTTTTTCCAACAGTCGCAGCGTCTGCAAAGTCAACATATATTTACTGCACTTGCTCTTTTCCTCATGAATCCGATCCGCAATTTCTACAACCCTGTTACAGCCGTTTGCGACCGCTTCCAGAATAGAATTGTAAACGGCCGGTTCTCTCAACTCTATGCGAAGCATCGTCTGTGGTTCGTCATTTAAAAAAGCGCCCTCTGCCAAAATTTCTGAAATAAGATTTTCCCTCAGGGATCGGCCCGGATCAAACGCATTCAAATATCTTGGAACGCCTCCCAGCATGCCATATGCGATTAGCTTCTCCTCCTCCGGATAATTTGGAAAAAAAGCCGCGCTTTCCAGATAATCAAAAGGCAAAACCTCCATACTTCCCGTGCTGCGCCCATACAAAGGACTCTTATAGCCCATAACGTCATTCAGCATAAAGCTGACGCTTGAACCGCAAAGAATCAAAAAAAGATTCCGCTCTTTCCAGTCGTGATCAATTTTATGCTGCAGAATACTTTTTATACCGGGGTTTGTCTCTGCCAGAAAAGGAAATTCATCAACGATCAGCACCGTTCTTTGATTCTGCGATTTTCTGCCCAGATAGTTCAGTGCATCTTCCCAATTTGCAAAGTTCGAGATAAAATTTCTGTCAAAGTACTCCTGCACGAGTCTCGAAAAGTCCTGCAGATTCAAAGCGTCATTTTTTTCCTGCGCAGAAAAGAATATGGTTTTATGCATTTTGGAAAATTCCTGCAAAATGGTGGTTTTTCCGATTCTCCGCCTTCCGTACATAACCATAAATTCAAACCGCGCACTTGTATACATACGCTCAAGTTGATTCATTTCCTGTACTCTTCCGATCATCCTTACAGCCCTCCTGATCCCGATCCGCCACAGGCATTCAATTATTTGGAATATACTCTGGCATTCATATATTTATACAGGCACAATAATACTACTCATAAGTAGTATACTTTAAAGTAGCTTTCTATTCAAGAAATATTTCTTCCCCTTTCCCTACGATAAAACCGAATTGTATTTCAATTTAGAAAGCAATTTTATACAATACATGCCAACAAAACACCTTCATATAAAAAGCTGAAAAATGCTTTTTCTCACATTTTTCAGCCTTACACAGCTCTCTTCCAATCACTTTTCTATTACAAATTCCTCTACCTCGACGACGGCACCATCCTGATAATCCGCCCCGCAAACTCATTAAAGTTCTGCGTCTGGAGAATCACTTTCCCAGGCCCTGTGAGCTTTGTCAAAAACAGGCCCTCGCCGCCCAAAAGGATATTTTTAATTCCCTTCACCGTCTCAACCTCATAGCTGACACTCCGCTCGAATGCAACCACATTTCCCGTATCTACTTTGAGAACCTCGCCGGGCGCCAGATTTTTCTCTACTTTATTGCCGTCAATCTCCAGAAATACCATTCCGGTTCCGCTGATATCCTGCAAAATAAATCCTTCCCCGCCGAACAGTCCGGCAGAAAACTTCTTGGTCAAAGTCACATTCAGGTGCACCGTCTCCTGTGCACAGAGAAACGCGCCTTTCTGGCAGATCATACCGCCGCTTGCCCCCACGTCAATGGGAAGCACCTCCCCGGCCACAGTCGAGGCAAAGGCCACCATACTGCCCGCGCGCTCCGCTTTATAAGTCGCCATAAAGAGAGATTCGCCCGAAAACATCCGGCCGATGCTCTTTCCCAGACCGCCCTTCATGTTGGAATCCATGGAAATGCCCTCCGTCATCCAGGCCATACCACCCGACTGGGTGTACATGGACTCTCCCGGCGCATCAAACAAAACTTCCACCGCCGGCATCGTATCTCCGATAATTCTGTACTGCATACTGAGTTCCTCCTTCGCACAATCGTCTTTTCCGTATCCATTTTCTCACATTCCTACCCGTCAGGCAATCCTTTATTCTGCAAATCGCTCTTTGTCTAATAAAATTTTCCTGCTTTCAATCATCTTGATACCTCATTCTTTCTGTGCTGTATTGATAGTTTCTGAAAATAAAAAGGCAGCTGATTGTCTGCTAAGATAATCGCTGCCTAAAGGTAAACAATATTAGGTTTTTATATATCCGTTACTGATAATACTGAAAAATTGAAATCTACAATTTAATCAGTTCTTTTCAGCAACCCGATATGTTAAAAAAATATCCATAACTATCAGCATTACCCATACTCCTAAAACAGATAATAAGCAAGGAGTACCTTTCATAACGATACAAATGCCTATTATTATAATTCCCCCAATGATAAAGGAAATTCCTCCTATATGTTGGCTTTTTTTCCATGTTGCTTCATTTTTCATGCTCCAATGTGTCCTCAATCCTATCATAGAGTTCATTCGCAACTTAGGCATGAGATTTCCTGTAACAATCATTAACATACCAATGATGCCAAAAACAAGCTGACCAATATCCAATGAAACGAATGATAAATTTTCTACTCTGTTAAAGCTTGTGTATAGAAAATAGACATTCAAAGCATTAAGCAATATCAGCACTAAAATACCCACAATAATTGTAACATTTTTATTGTTTTCCCCGTGTTCTTCCTTTTTCGCCGCCAGTTTTGCCATTCCAAGCAGAAAATATCCCATTAATATACTTACTATCGGAAATAACAAAGTCTCATATTTACTCCCCCAACGGTCAACCTGATTATCAAACCCATAATGTGCAGGGATTTTTTCGGGAAGATGTGGCAATACAATCAAGAAAACTACTAATGGAAGATACATCAAAATATAACATACTGTTTTCTTTTTATTCATTTCTGACCTCCTCTTAACTCGTTAATCCACATGATAGTTTCATCAAGTACAGACAAATTCAGTTCATAATAAATATAATTTTTATATTTTGTTTCATAAATCAAATCTGCCTTTTTTAATTTTGACAAGTGATATGACAGGGCTTGTGGTGTCATGCCCAGGGCATTTGCTAAATCGCCAGAATTTATTTTTCCCTCCTTTAATTTATGCAAAATTCTTCTTCGGTTTTCATCTGCCAATGCTGCAAGTATCTCATTTACCGCCAATATGCCACCTCTCCCTATTTCAATAAATATTTAAATAGATTATACAAAATTTGTGTGGAGCAGTCAAGAACTATTTAAAATTATTTTTAAATACGCTATTTAGCACTTACTGCATTCTTTATTCTTATTGCCATATACCTTATAATGGCAATAGGGAGGGCGACTTTTATGAATATGAATATCATATCAAAGTACTTGCAATTTTTGCGTAAAAGCAACAACTACACACAAGATGATTTAGCAAAAGAATTAGGCATATCAAGGCAGGCGATATCAAAATGGGAAACAGGAGCGACTATTCCCAACTTAGATGTTTTATTAAAAATTTCTAAATTATATGACATCACGATAAATGACATATTAGAACCAAAGATACAGCAGCAGCGAATAGCTGATTTTGAACAAATTTCAACAATTTCTGAAAAGGAGCATACAAAGGATCCCGGAGATTCCTGATAATCGAAATCTCCGGGATTTTCCGTTATCCTGCCGTATTAGTTAATAGCCAGACCGGCGCTTGCATAGCCAGCCACCGTATTAACCAATGTTAAACCGCTTGCCGTTGCCGAGAATACCAGCATCAGCCGTGTTTGAGCTGTCACCGGAATATTGAGTCCGGTAAGCGCTCCATTTAACAATGTTCCTACAGATATAATTCCGGTAAGTGTCGGCGTCAGGTTGATGAGCGTTCCCGCAATCGGAGAAAATACATTGTTCGGCGTTGCAGACTGATAAATCTGCGCTCTGACCGTGACATTGGAACCGACCAGAGAAAGCGCCAGCGTTGTACTGAAAAATGCACTGAATGAAGTGATGATACCGTCACGCGGAACCTGAAAAGCAAAGTTAGAGAGCGTTCCGCTTGCGTTTGTAATATCGATCGTACTTCCCAACAGTGTAAGTCCCTGTGCGCTGCTTCCAAAACCTACGAAAGCCGGAATACCCGCAAGTCCTCCCGCAATGGTCGTCAGGGAAACCGGCAGTCCTGACGCAAACGGAATAATCGCTCCCGTGCCCGCCGCACCGGTCGGACCTGTCGCACCCATTGCTCCGTCAGCTCCTGTCGGACCTGTTGCTCCATCGGCTCCTGTCGCTCCCGTTGGCCCCGTTGCGCCGTCGGCTCCTGTCGCTCCCGTCGCTCCGTCGGCTCCCGTTGCTCCTGTCGGACCTGTCGCTCCTGTGGCTCCGTCGGCTCCTGTGACTCCCGTCGGACCTGTCGCGCCGTCGGCTCCCGTTGCTCCTGTTGCGCCTGTCGCTCCCGTCGGACCCGTTGCTCCGTCGGCTCCCGTTGCTCCCGTCGGACCTGTCGCGCCGTCGGCTCCTGTCGCTCCTGTCGGACCGGTCGCGCCTGTCGCTCCCGTTGCGCCTGTCGGGCCTTCGTCGCCCGGACATCCTTTCGGTCCCTGCGGACCAATCGGGCCGGTTTCGCCCTGAATACCCTGTGGACCGGTCACACCCTGCGGACCCATGGAACCTGTAGGACCACTGGGACCTGTAGGACCCGGAATCCCTCTGGGACCCTGTGGACCGATATCACCCTGTGGCCCTGCCGGACCCACATCTCCCTTCGGGCCTGCCGGACCCTGGGGACCCATATCTCCTTTCGGGCCTTCACAGCCAGGGTCTCCTTTCGGACCAATGTCACCACGGACTCCCTGCACACCCTGAATGCCCTGCGGGCCGGCGTAGCCTCTTGGACCTGCACAGCCTCTTGGTCCGGTGTTACCGGTAGGCCCTACCGGCCCTGTATTTCCTCTTGGGCCTCTTGCGCCCAGTGCACCGGGAATACCCTGCGGACCCATGGGACCGGGATCGCCTTTGTCTCCCTTGGGGCCGGGACAGCCGGTATCTCCCTTCATTCCCTGCGGACCTGCGGGTCCCTGATCACCTTTCGGTCCCTCAGGCCCACGCTCACAACAGTTGGGAAAACACTGATTGGAATAACAGTTACACGAATTATTCTGATTCACTCGTAACTCACCCTTTCCGAATTATTTGTTAAAAGTACTTAAAAGTATCTTTTTCTACAAATATTTTATGTGGCTCTTCCAGTATTGCCACTTTTTGTCGAAAAAGGGATTTTTCTCCCGCACACGTCACTCCCGCTCTTTTCCCGAAAGACCGTCAAAGTACTGCCTGTTATAGAGATACGCCGGAGAATACGGCTTACATGCCCCGGCTTTTTCATTATACTCTCTCGCTTTTTGCTGTTCTCCCAATCTGTCGTAACATACGCACAACTGTAAACAGGGAACATAATCATAGCAGTCCGGCAGCACAAACCCGTCCGCATATTCCCTTTTCGGGATATGCAGTGCCGTCTCATACCAATAGACTGCATTATGGATGCTGCCGTGTTCCAGAAAATGCCTGCCGATTTCACAACACAGTTCCGCCCTCGGCAGGTCAAAGCTCAGACTGCGAAGGAGCATAAGCAGCGCCTTCTGCTCCTGCCCCATTTTATCATAGCAGTTTGCACAGACAGAACATGCTTCTATTTTATTTTCGACCCACCCGTCCTCTGAAAGCAGAAACGCTTCCAGCACGGCAACTGCCTCCTCATACTGCCCGTGATAATACAATTCCCGTCCATAATAATATTGCTGCCGTGAGTCCAATGTCTTTCCTTCCGCAAGCAGCTTCCGGTATATTCTCAAATTCCGGTCCGGATCCCCGGCTCCTGTTTTTTTATGGCAGATCGCAATATCCGAGTATACAATTCTGCCGTTTGGGGGAATGACTTCGTGGACAGCGCCGACCCAGCGGTACCTGGCACAATTCCTGATCCACCTTTCCCTGAAATAGGAAAAGGAAGGCTTGCCCGCCTCATCAAAGGAAGTGTTGTATTTCATCATTACCATATCCGTGTCCGATGACAGGGATTGCTTTAACTGCAAAAATTTTTCCTTTTCCGTCTCTTCCAGAACATCGTCCGCATCCATCCACATACAATAATCCATGGACGCCCGGGAAAAGGCATCATTTCTTGCCTCCGAAAAATCATCCTTCCAGAGATACTGGTAAACCCTGGATGTGTAATTGGAAACGATTTCTACCGTCCGGTCCGTCGAACCGGTATCTACGATTATGATTTCATCCACAAGTTCTGCTATGCTGTCGAGGCAGCGTGCAATATGTGCCTCCTCATTTTTGACAATCATACAAAGACTTATTGTAGGCATCTTCTTTTCTCCCATCCGAATTTACTGTCTGCAAAATTTTTCCAAAATTACATTCATGCTGGTCAGGGAAGTTTCGGCCGAAGAACGCCATGCAAAAAACAGAGTGGAATCTGTCGGCACTTCCATGATAAAGTATCTTGCTATTGTCAGCATTTCTCTCCGCCTTGTGGTCTCTGCATACGCAGTATACAAATTCTGCCAGCAGTCATTCAGCACCGGCGTAAGCTCTATGAAACCCTGTCTTTTCATCATCGTGGATATATAATAGCTGACGGCATAGCAGCCAGAAGTCAATCTGATAGAAACGTCGTTAGAAAGAGAGATATTCTGTGTGATATCGGGGATCTGCGTTTTGAGCGGAAGACAGGCCGCATCCTGCAATACCAGATCCTGCCCCGTATATGACGCAAATATATAATTTTGCGGATAGCCTGACGGCCCCGCCGGACCCCGTTCCCCGGGGTCTCCTCTCGGCCCCATCGGTCCGGTAGCTCCCTGCGGTCCCTGCGGACCGGTAACGCCCTGCGGGCCGGTTTCTCCCCGTTCCCCCGGACATCCGGGCGGTCCCGGCTCTCCCCTCGGTCCCATGGGCCCTGGCTGCCCGCATGTACAGGGATCGCACTGCGGCTCCAACATGTCCTCCGCTCCGGCGATACCTGTCTGCTGCACGCGCCCGGACAGATCCATGTGTTCCCCGCACATATTCGCAGCGGAGGGCCGGGCTGCAAACTGACTGCCGTTTCTGTTCGGCGCTCTCATGCCAAACAGGTTCGGCGGAGGCAACATCCAGTTCATATTAAATTGATTCAATCGAAACCACCTCATTCCTAATCTGCTAAGGATTGATCCTTCCTTTACTAATCCTATATAAATAATATGCGCGGAAAAATTTTTCGTTTTTGGTTCCGCCATTTCATTCTTGACAAAACGCGGATCCTGTGATAGCATGTCAGCAGTTGAAAAGGTCCTTTCCAGAGTCTTTTCAAAGCAATTACTCGGACCACTCCATTTGGAGTCAAGGCCATACGGACAGCCGGGTCCACTGCCGATTGGCGGCCATGCGCTGCCCTATTGATTGAGTTAAAAGCTCAAATTTTATAAGTTGGTTACTTCATAACCGAAATGTGCCTTGTGCGCAGACTTGTGAAACGGTCAATAAGAGTGGTAAAAGTAGTATTGCTATATAGACTCTGATCTTCCGTATATCTGAACAGATGCCAGCATCCCGTTTTTTGCGTATTTTCTGTCACCTTTTCGACGATAGACCTTTTGCCGGAAAACGGAAGTATGAAGATGATCTGATTGATAACCGCAAGTTGTGCATACAGCGCAGCCTGCGGTTTTGTTTTGCCAGCAATCAGAAAGAAGGCATAGGAAAAAATTGAAAAATACGCAGCTCCATCCCAACCAGATCAACCAAAACCGCGCGCCCATTTACGAGGCGCTGGAATCCTTCCGCCAGATGCGGGTTGTCCCCTTCGACGTGCCCGGACACAAACGGGGCCGGGGCAACCCTGAGCTGACCTCGTTTCTGGGGCAGCAGTGCATCGGCGTGGACGTAAACAGCATGAAGCCGCTCGACAACCTCTGCCATCCGGTGTCCGTCATTCTGGAGGCGGAAAAACTGGCGGCGGATGCTTTTGGCGCGGCCCACGCGTTTCTGATGGTGGGCGGCACGACAAGCTCCGTGCAGAGCATGATTCTGGCTGCCTGCAAGCGGGGTGACGAAATCATCCTGCCCCGCAACGTACATAAAAGCGTGATCAACGCCCTCGTTCTGTGCGGCGCGGTGCCGGTGTACGTCAATCCGGACGTGGATCAGCGGCTTGGCATTTCTCTTGGAATGCGCAGAGAACAGGTGGCGAAAGCCATCGCCGAGCATCCCCGCGCGGTGGCGGTGCTTGTAAATAACCCTACCTATTACGGTGTCTGCAGCGACCTGCGGGCCATTGTCAAAATGGCTCACGCCGCCGGAATGAAATGCCTTGCGGACGAGGCCCACGGCACCCATTTTTATTTCGGCGGCGGCCTGCCGGTATCTGCCATGGCGGCAGGGGCGGACATGGCCTCCGTATCCATGCACAAGAGCGGCGGCAGTCTGACCCAGTCAAGCCTCCTGCTGGTTGGCCCCGATATTCACGCGGGGTATGTGCGGCAGATTATCAACCTGACCCAGACCACTTCCGGCAGTTATCTGCTGATGTCCAGTCTGGATATCAGCCGCCGGAATCTGGCCCTGCGGGGGCGGACCGTGTTCCATCAGGTAGCGGATCTGGCGGAGTACGCCAGACAGGAAATCAACGCCGTGGGCGGTTACTACGCTTTTGGCCGGGAACTGATGAACGGAGACTCTGTATTCGACTTCGACATCACCAAGCTCAGTGTGCATACGCTGGACATCGGTCTGGCCGGCATTGAGGTGTACGACCTCCTGCGGGATGAATACGACATCCAGATCGAGTTCGGCGATATCGGAAACATTCTGGCCTATCTCTCCATGGGCGACCGCCCTCAGGAAGTGGAGCGTCTGGTCAGCGCCCTTGCGGAGATCCGGCGTCGCTACCAGAAGGACCCGACGGGCCTTTTAAATCAGGAATATGTGGAACCGGAGGTGGTGGCAAGCCCTCAGGAAGCATTTTATGCCCAAAAGCGCAGCCTGCCTCTGGCAGAGACCGAGGGACGGGTATGCAGCGAGTTCGTCATGTGCTACCCGCCAGGCATTCCTCTGTTAGCCCCGGGAGAGCGGGTCACAGCGGAGATTCTGGAACATATCAGATACGCCAAGGAAAAAGGCTGCAGCATGACCGGCCCGGAGGATCCGGAGCTGGAGCGGCTGAATGTACTTGCGTGAAAGGAGACGACATATGGAAATGTGGTTTAGTGAATTTCATACCCCGGACGTAAAGCACAGTATCCGGGTTAACCGGCACCTTTATTCCAAGCAGAGCGACTACCAGCGTATCGACATCTTCGAGACGCCGGAATTTGGCCGTGTGCTGACGCTGGACGGCAACGTGATGCTGACGGAGCGGGATGAATTTATTTACGACGAAATGATTACCCATGTGCCCATGGCGGTGCATTCCGGCATCCGGGACATTCTGGTCATCGGTGCGGGAGACGGCGGCGTGGTGCGGGAGCTGACCAGATATGACCGGGTAGAGCACATTGATCTGGTGGAAATGGATCCCCTTGTGGTGGAAGCCTGCCGGACCTATCTGCCAAGCAATGCCTGCCGGATGGACGACAGACGGGTCCACATCCACTTCGGGAACGCGCTGAAATTCATCCGCAGGCAGGAGGCGGCATACGATCTCATCATCGTGGACTCCACCGACCCCTTCGGCCCCTCCGAGGGACTGTTTACCAGAGAGTTCTACGGGAGCTGCTACAACGCGCTGCGGGAGGACGGCATCATGGTCAACCAGCAAGGAAGCCCTTTCTACGCCGAGGACGCCGGAGCCATGCAGCGCAGCCACAAGCGCATCGTCAGCACCTTTCCCATCAGCCGGGTGTATCAGGCCCATATCCCCACCTACGCGGCAGGGTACTGGCTGTTCGGTTTCGCCAGCAAAAAGTATCACCCCACCGACGATCTGGACACGGCGGCCTGGCAGAAACTGAATCTGCACACGCGCTACTATACGCCCAGACTCCATGTGGGCGCTTTCTGTCTGCCCGCCTTTCTGGAAGAAATGCTGCGGGAAGTGGAGGGATAAGCCATGTTGAAACCAAATATTGAAACTTTTATCGGCTGTGACAGCGATTATGAACAGGCCGGCATCGTCCTGTACGGCGCACCCTTCGACTCCACCACCAGTTTCCGGCCAGGCGCACGGTTCGGCCCCGCCGCCATGCGCCATGAGAGCTTCGGTCTGGAAACTTACAGCCCCTATCAGAACATGGATCTGACAGACTGCGCCGTGTTTGACAGCGGCGATCTGGAACTTTGTTTCGGCAGCGCGCAGACGGCGCTTTCGGACATCGAGGCACGCGCCCGCGAAATCCTGCAAGACGGAAAATTCCCCCTGCTGCTTGGCGGAGAGCATCTGGTCACGCTGGGCGCGGTGCGTGCCGTGGTGAAACAGTACCCGGAGCTTCACATCATCCACTTTGACGCCCACGCCGATCTGCGGGACGATTATCTGGGGGCAAAGCTCTCCCACGCCTGCGTCCTGCGGCGGTGCCATGAGCTGACAGGCGACGGACGCATCCATCAGTTCTGCATCCGAAGCGGCGACCGGGAGGAGTTCCGTTTTGCCGATGCGCATACGGATATGCACCCTTTCTCCTTTGACGGTCTTAAGGAAACCGTCACGTCCCTGCGAAAACAGCAGGTACCCGTTTACTTCACCATTGATCTGGACTGTCTGGACCCTTCCGCATTTCCCGGAACGGGTACCCCGGAAGCGGGCGGCGTCAGCTTCTTAAATCTTCTGGAAGCCATCGAGACAGTCTGCACCGCCCATGTGGTGGGAGCCGACGTCAACGAACTGGCCCCCATGTTAGATCTAAGCGGCGTTTCCACCGCCACCGCCTGCAAGGCGCTGCGGGAATTGATTTTAGCTTTACAGAAAAATAAAACAGATAAAGGAGATCACCCACTATGAGTAAGGTTCTTGTGATCGGATGCGGCGGCGTTGCATCCGTTGCCATCCACAAATGCTGTCAGGTCAGCGAAGTGTTCACCGAGCTGTGTATCGCCAGCCGGACGAAATCCAAATGCGATAAGCTGGCCGCAGAGCTTGCCCCTAAAACCGCGACAAAAATCACCACCGCCCGGGTAGACGCGGACGACGTGCAGCAGCTCATCGACCTCATCACCTCCTGCAAGCCGGATCTGGTAATGAATATCGCCCTCCCCTATCAGGATCTGACCATCATGGACGCCTGTCTGGCCTGCGGCGTCAACTACATGGACACCGCCAACTATGAACCGGAGGACACCGATGATCCGGCATGGCGGGCTGTCTACGAAAAACGCTGTAATGAGGCCGGATTCTCCGCCTATTTTGACTATAGCTGGCAGTGGGCTTACCGGAAAAAGTTTGAAGAGGCGGGGCTTACCGCTCTTCTGGGCTGCGGCTTCGATCCCGGCGTAACGCAGGCCTACTGTGCCCACGCCAAAAAGCATGAATTTGACTCCATCGACACCATTGACATTCTGGACTGCAACGGCGGCGACCACGGCTACGCTTTCGCCACCAACTTTAATCCGGAAGTCAATCTGCGGGAGGTTTCCGCCCCCGGCAGCTACTGGGAGAACGGACACTGGGTAGAAATTCCCCCCATGAGCATCAGGCGGGAATATGACTTTGATCAGGTGGGACACAAAGACATGTATCTGCTCCACCATGAGGAAATTGAGAGTCTGGCGCTTACGATTCCGGAAGTAAAGCGGATCCGCTTCTTCATGACCTTCGGTCAGAGCTATCTGGATCACATGCGCTGTCTGGAAAATGTGGGTATGCTCTCCACCAGTCCCGTGGACTTTGAAGGACAACAGATCGTACCCATTAAGTTTCTGAAAGCCCTGCTGCCCGATCCGGCCAGCCTCGGCCCACGCACAAAGGGCAAGACCAACATCGGCTGTATCTTCACCGGAAAAAAGGACGGCCAGGATAAGACCTATTATATCTACAATGTCTGCGACCATCAGGAATGCTACAAGGAGGTGGGAAGCCAGGCCATCAGCTACACCACAGGCGTACCCGCTATGTGCGGCGCGTTGATGCTGCTGACCGGCAAGTGGAACAAACCCGGCGTCTACACGGTGGAAGAGTTTGACCCCGATCCCTTCCTTGCAGCGCTTGACAAGTACGGCCTGCCAAGGAGCGAAAGCCGGACACCGGTGCTGGTGGACTGATGGATACCCGCGCGAAAGAAAGCCGTCCATGCTTTGCAGGGCTGGACGGCCAGTCCCCACAAAAATTATTTGAAAATCTGCCTACGCCCTGCTATATACTGGACGAGGCCATGCTGCGTCGAAACGGCGGGATTCTGGCCGGAGCAGCCAGACGCACGGGCTGTCGGATTCTGCTTGCCCAAAAAGCCTTTTCCAACTACGACCTTTACCCCGTCTTAGCCCCCTATCTGGACGGGACGGAAGCCAGCGGGCTGTATGAGGCAAGACTTGGCGCGGAGGAAATGCCGGAAAAGGAAGTCCATGTCTTCTGCGCCGCCTATCGGCCAGAGGAGTTTGACGAACTGCTTCGATACGCGGATCACATCGTCTTTAACTCCCCCCGCCAGTTGGCGCGGTTCGGCCCCTTAGCCAGAAAAGCCGGAAAAAGCATCGGGCTTCGCATCAATCCGGAATGCTCCACCCAGGAAGGCCACGCCATTTACGACCCCTGCGCCCCCGGCAGCCGTCTGGGCGTCACACGCACACAGTGGAACGCGGACATGTCCGCAGAACTGACCGGCCTGCTGGACGGTCTGCATTTCCACACACTCTGCGAGCAGGATGCCGACGCGCTGGAACTCACGTTAAGCGCAGTGGCGCAGCGCTTCGGCGACGTGCTCCCCCGGATGAAATGGCTCAATTTCGGCGGCGGACACCACATCACAAGACCCGGGTACGACATACCCCGCCTGGAAAAGTGCATCCGCTTTGCACAGGAAAAATGGGATCTGCAAGTCTATTTGGAACCTGGGGAAGCCTGCGCGCTGAATGCGGGCTATCTGGCTGCCCGCGTGCTGGACATCGTGCAAAATGGCGGGATAACGACCGCCGTTTTGGACACAAGCGCCACCTGTCATATGCCGGATGTACTGGAAATGCCTTACCGGCCGCCGCTGTACGGGGCGGGGGAACCGGGAGAGCTGCCCTGCAGCGTCCGTCTGGGCGGGCCTACCTGTCTGGCCGGAGATGTGATCGGAGATTATAGCTTCGCCGCGCCCCTGCAAGAGGGAGATCTCCTCCTGTTCGGCGATATGGCGATCTATACGATGTGTAAAAATAATACCTTCAATGGCATGGCTCTGCCGGACATTTCTGTACTGCATACGGACAAAAACGTACAAACCCTTCGGCGATTTTCCTATGCGGACTTTAAGCAGCGTCTTGGAAAATAAAAGCATTCTCCTTGAATGGCTTGCACTGTCGCAATTTTCTATGAAATAAAAGAACCGCCCTTCCGGGCGGGCAGATACATCAGCGGGACCGGTTGTATGCCGGTCCCGTTTTTCCAAATACAGTCATCACGACTCTAAAAGCTGTCGTTTCCGCCCAATCATCTCATCGATTCTCCCGATATACTGCGCCACGTCCTTCACGTTCTCGCACCGCTCGATCCGGTCCCCTGGAAAAACGCCCTTGGTGATGGAGCCTGCGCCAAGCGCAACGATCGTCTGTTTTTCCTCGTTAATCAGAATGTTGTAAATGCCGTACTTACCCCGTCTGGAATATCCCACATTCTCGAAATTGCCCGACATGTTTTTCTGCCGGTAAAGGTAATAGGGCACCATATCCAGTTCTGCCGCTCCGCGGGCCGCAATCTCCATGATTTCTTCTGTGTTGTTGTAAGCCGTAGCGCCGTTTTCCTCAATCCACCTTCCCAGCTTCGACGCTCTCTTCACCGCCAGAGAGTGCACCGTCAGCGCATCGGGCGAAAGCGCCCTGATCCGCTCGATGGTGTGCGCCACATCCGCCGCCGTCTCTCCCGGAAGCCCTAAAATAATGTCCATATTGATATTGTCGAAACCGGTCTGTCTGGCCAGATGAAACGCCTCCTCCACCTGCTCCACGGTATGCCGCCTGCCGATCAGGTCAAGGGTCTCCTGCTTCATGGTCTGGGGATTCACGGAAATGCGCGTCACGCCGTGTCTGTAAAGTACCCTGAGCTTGTCCTGTGTGATGCTGTCGGCTCTCCCCGCCTCCACCGTAAACTCCTGCACCAGGCTAAAATCAAACGCGCTTTTCAGTTTACCAAGAAACCGGTCCAGTTCCTGCGCCGACAGGGACGTGGGCGTACCGCCGCCGATATAAACCGTATCTAATATCTTATCCCGGCAAAGCGGGGCCGACGCGTCAATTTCTTTCTCCAGCGCATCCAGATATTCCCCCACCCTCTTTTTCCACGCACCGATGGGATAGGACGTAAAGGAACAGTACAGACAGGTGGTCGGACAGAAGGGAATCCCCACATAAAGGCTGTAGCCGCTCTCGTAATGCAGGGTGCTTAAAATCTCCTGCTCCCGCCTCGCAATATCCAGTGCCAGCGCAGTCTTCTCCTCACTCACCAGATGCATGGTTTTCAGATAGTCAGCCGTTTCCTCCTCACTCTTTCCCTGCTCCATCAGGGTCATGGCAATTTTCGTAGGTCGAATCCCCGTCAGATTGCCCCATGGCAGGGTGATGCCCGTCTCCTCCTGCATGGAAAGATAAAAGAATCGTTTGAAAGCGTTTTTGTAGGCGGGCGTACCCGCCGCTTCCTTCGGATGCCACGTATACACATGGCCGCTTCTCTCTGCGTCCGGTGCATCCTCCTCTTTCATGTTATGTAAACTATCAGCCTTTTCGGCCCGGGAGTCCGTGTCAAATATCTCAAGCGTCACTTCCTCCTCCCCGAAAAAGAGCGCCATCACCGGCTCGCCCTCCAGAATCCTTCTGTCCCTGATCTCTGAGTCCGGCGCGAGCATTCGCGGCTCCCACTCCGGATAAAAGGACTTCAAAAGCGCCTGTATGTCATATTCAAATTGTGTTTTATTGCTCTTTATAATCTGCATGATCCCACTCCTCTTACCGGTCCTTCGGCAGCCCCATCTTGTCCATTACACCCGCCGCATCGATGCCCGGATGGGTCAGATAAAGGCGGCAGATCTGTTCCGCCGTTTCTTCTGTCATTCCATACCTGCCGGCGATTCCGGACACACTTTTTCCCCGATCCACATCCCGCAAAATCTGTTGCAGTCTCTCCGCGGAAAACACCGTTTCCGCCACATCCTGCACAATATCTTTTTTGACAACCCGGAAATTTCCCGTTTCCTCTTCCACTTCCACCACCGCCATTGTCACCGGCTGGGAAAACCGCCTCGGCCCGCAGCTCCCGGGATTCAGATAAAAACAGGCTTCCTCCCTGCGCTCCTCATATTTATGGGAATGGCCAGACACCGCCAGATCGTAATTTCCCATCTCCTTTGGCATGTTCTTCCTGTTATGTACCATGAAAACCCGCAAGCCGCAGATTTCCTCAGACAGTTTCTCAGGCAGCCCCTCCGCCCACTCTTTATCCGCATTTCCCCGTACCACATAGAGCGGCGCGATTGCCCGCAGGCTCTCCACCACCTTTGGGGTATTGATGTCCCCCGCATGTAAAATCACATCGCATCCCCGCAGGATCTGCACCACTTCCTCCCGCAGCTTCCCATGGGTATCCGACAACACACCGATCCGTTTCATTGCCCTCTCCTGTTTCCTCTCCTGATCTCTCTCATTTCTATGCCTGCCGCGTTTGCCGTTTCTGTCTCATACGCCCTGCGCTTCCTTTTCCGCCCAAAACAACTTACCGCGAATCGGCAATGCCAGATTGTGCACTTGTATCCTCCGCCAGCAGACCTGAAAAGTGGCAGCATATACAATATGCACAATGACATTGCCTTTTATTTCCCCTATATCTTATTAAACGGCTCCTTATAACAGGCCACGCTCCCAAGCTCCTCCTCTATCCTGAGAAGCTGGTTGTACTTCGCCACCCGGTCGCTTCTGCATGGCGCGCCCGTCTTGATCTGTCCGGCGTTCACCGCCACCGCGAGATCCGCAATAAAGGTATCCTCCGTCTCGCCCGAGCGGTGGGAAATCACCGCCTTATACCCGTTTTTCTGCGCTGTCTCTATGGCTTCCATGGCCTCGCTGACGGTGCCGATCTGATTCACTTTCACCAGAATCGCATTGGCCACATGGAGCTTAATGCCCGCGTCCAGCCGCTTGGTATTTGTGACAAACAGATCGTCTCCCACGAGCTGAATCTTTTCCCCCAGCTTTTTCGTCATCATCTGCCAGCCGTCCCAGTCGTCCTCCGCCAGCCCGTCCTCGATGGAAATAATGGGGTACCGCTCCACCAGCTCCTCATAGTAAGCCACCATCTCCTCCGTGCTTCTTGTGATCTCCGGAATCTCACCGCAGTCCGGCGACTGACAGCCCGCCTCATAACACTCCGCCACAAAGGAACCCGCCGTCTCCTGCCGGTGCCGCTTTAACTCCGTCTCGCCCGGGAAATGATACACCCCGTCCGCCTCATTATAAAGCTCGGAAGCAGCCACGTCCAGCGCGATCTTAATATCCTGCCCGGGCGCATAGCCCGCCGCCTTGATGGACTCCACGATCAGATCGAGCACCGCGAAAGCGTCCGGCAGAGACGGCGCAAATCCGCCCTCGTCGCCTACGCCCGTGGAAAGTCCCCTGCCGTTACAGATCTTCTTTAAGTTGTGGTAAATCTCCGCACAGATGCGCAATCCGTCCGCAAAACTTTCCGCCTGCACGGGCATAATCATAAACTCCTGAAAATCTACGGTGTTATCGGCATGTTTGCCGCCGTTTAAAATGTTCATCATCGGCACCGGCAAAAGTCTGGTGTAGGCGCCGCCCAGATAACGGTACAGCGGAATCCCCAGCGCCGCTGCTCCCGCTCTGGCACATGCCATGGAAACGCCCAGCGTGGCGTTTGCCCCCAGATTGCTCTTGTTATCCGTGCCGTCCTGTTCGATCAGCACCCGGTCAATCAGTCCCTGATCAAAGGCATCCATGCCAAGAAGGGCTTCCCTGATTTTCGTATTCACATTGTTGACTGCTTTGGTCGTTCCCAGCCCGAAGTAAACCGTCTCACCGTCGCGAAGCTCCACCGCCTCAAACCGGCCGGTACTTGCGCCGCTCGGCACAGCCGCAAGCCCCTTGTACTGACAGCCGCCCACCTCTCTCTCCACGGTCACCTCCGCCTCCACGGTGGGATTGCCGCGGGAGTCCAGAATCTGTCTTGCATGTACATCCACAATCCTCAATTTACTGCCCATATAAAAAACCTCCTCTGCGCACTTTTTAAGTCCCATGTCCCGACACGTTCATATTCCGTCAGATATCCTGCCCGGGAATGAATGTGTCAGTACACTGGTACAGCAAATAATTAATGTCAGTTATTTGCTGTACTAGTATGCACAGAGAAGGTCTGAAACATGTATCTGCCTGTTTTTATGTATTACAGTCAGATCTTTTATTTTACCGCCGTAATCGTGAGGGCGTGCATGTACGCATCGTCCCCTCTGGAGCAGGTCACCGAAACTTTTCTGCCCTCCACCAAAACCTTACAGCCGGACGGCCCTGCCGCCTTGTCCATCTTAAGCTCCATCTCTCCCGCAGAGGTATCCAGCACAAGAATGTTCTCCGTAGACTTCCCCTGAACCGTTCCTGTCACTGTCGCCTGGGAGGACGTATCCACTTCGGCCGAAGAACTGTCCTTGACACCGACAATGGAAGTGACGTGAAGATTGCTGTCAGAACCTCTGAAATAAGTAACCATCAGTTTATTGTCCGGCGTCAGAACCATGCCTTTGGACGTGTCCGTACTTTCGTCGATCTTAAACGTGAAATCTCCCTCTGAGGTCGCCAGATAAAGCGTCGCTTCGTCTGTGTCGTCCTTCACCGTACCCGTCACGGATCTCGTCTCGCCTGTCACATTGACCACCGGCGTCTGACTCTGGCTGTACGTCCGGGACGCTGCGCCGGCCTGAGACTCGTCAACGGCGGGAGCCGACGCCACATCCGCAATGCTGATGGCATGCATATAAGCGTCTTCCCCTCTCGCGCAGCTCACCACGTATTTTCCCGACACCACCAGAACGGAGCAATTGCTCAGATCCGTGTTCTTGTCAATTTTTAACTCCATCTCTCCCTGTGCCGTATCCAGATGGAGAACATCCTCCGTCGTTCTCTCGTTCACCGTTCCGATCACATTGGAAACCTTCGAGGTGTCCAGTGAAACGCTCGGACTCTCTCCGTTCTCCGAGATGGTAACCGCGTGAAGATAGCCGTCGTTTCCATGCGCCACCGACACGCTGATCTTCTTGTCCGGCAAAAGCATCTTACAGTTACCGGTGCTGGTGCTGCCGTCAATCTTAATCTCCATTTTTCCGTCCGGCGTATCCAGATATAAAAGCTTGCCGGTAGTCCCTTCCATCACCTTGCCCTGCACCGTGGCGATGACTTCCTCAGCCTGTACCTCCAGCTTCGCCCCCGCAGGCGCAAGCAGCATCCCGCAGACCGCAAGCGTCACCATGCAAACTTTCGCCGCTCTTTTATATTTTTTCATGCGCACGCCTCCATCCTGTGTAGATTCACAATCCGTATCAAAAATCCCTTTGCAAAAACCGATTCCCTTTCCATTTGTGCAACTATTTCGGTTTTTCATCAAAGATTACCATAATAAATAATTATGTAAATCTATCATACAACACTCCGGCTGGAAAAAGCAAGCATTTTTATACAGGGAATCATGATATCCCGTCCATGAGAAAACTGTCAAGAACCATACCCTCTGTAATATGGTTGCCAACAATACCCCAAGGCTCCGAAATAATGATCACTTCGACCTCGCATGTCCGCACCCAGTCGTCTCCATCGCACTGCAATGTGACAACCGTGCCCTCCTCGTTGGTCACGCCACCCGTACATACAAACTGACAGTAGTTGGTATCTCCGATCTCCGCACAGAAACTGTCCGTTTCTGCGTAATACCAGTCCTCCATCCCTACGTTGCCTTTCATCACAAGCTCGTCGTAGGTAAATCCTGTCTTGTCCACGAGAAGCGCATCCACGTCCTCCTTGTCCATCGCCCAGAAATCCGTATAGATTTCCGGTTGGTTCCAACGCGCCAGATGCGCCTGTTTCTCCTCTTCCGTCCCCTCTCTGGCTATACCCGCGCCGCTATAAAACACCTGATAGAGATCAATCTGCGCGGGATTTTCCCAGTCAGACAAAAGAAATCCGTAATTGGAGCGATCCTGTACCCATTCCGTATACTCTTCCAATTCCGCCGATGTGAGCCTCCTGCCGTTGTCAGGTATGTCTAACCCCGTTTCATCGGGCTCTTCTTCCTCTGCGGACGGTGCCGTTTCTTCGTTTTCCTGCATTGTCACTGCCTGTCCGCCGGCCGCATCGGATGTATCATTTCCGCCGTCTGCGTCCGATTCTCCGGCCACCGCATCATCCGAACCGTCAGCTTCATCCAACACGCCAACAGTTTCCTGCTCCCGCGCCGCATTTTCCCTCTGACCGCATCCGGCACACAATCCTATGATCAAAATTCCTGCCAAAACACCTGATTTTTTCCGCATACCGTATTCTCTCCATTCACAATCCGCACTGACACACAGATTCCTTATTCATTCCGGATCGCCGCAAGCGGGCTTAAGCGCATCGCTCTTCTCGCCGGAAAAAACCCTGCTACCATACCCACCATCACCGCGAACACCAGTGACAGAAATACCAGCCAGACGGGAATATAGGAAATACCGCCCGAAGTCGCCATATATTCATTGGCGCCCGCCGCCACCTTGTTGATCACCACGGAAAGAATAAAGCTCAGAATCAGACCGATCACGCCGCCGATAAAGCCGATAAACCCGGCCTCCATCAGAAACAGACTGCCTATATTGCGAAGATCACATCCAAGCACCTTCATCACTCCGATCTCTTTTGTCCGCTCGTAAATAGACATCATCATTGTGTTAGTGATGCCGATCGCCGCCACAAACAGGGACACCGCGCCGATGCCGCCGAGCACCGCCTGAATGTAACCCATAGTCTTCTGCTCAGACTCCACCCACTCCGCCTGACTGTTCGCATTATAGCCCAGATCCGTCAGCGCTTTCTGCAAGGGCACCACATTCTCCATGCTGTCCACGTTCACAAGAAGCTGGTTATAAAAGATCTCCTTATAGGGCTTCCCGGTCTTTGTCGCCGGCTGTCCCGGAATCCTCTTATTCTTAAATATCTTTTTTAATTCCTTGATAAGCTCGTCGATGTCACAGTAGGTATACCACCCGTACTGGGACCACTCGTCCTCACCGGGCGACGCCTCCACGCCGCAGGTCTCGATCAGATATTTCTTCGGCGGTTTCTGGGTCTGTCCGTTCTCATCCGGCGTGCCCGACGCATAGTAGGCATCCATATCAAAAATCACGAAAATGGGATCCTTCATCAGGTCGATATCCGGCAATACCCCTGTCTGCCAATAGCTGCCGCCGCTCCCTTTGGAATTGTAAAAGTCCTGCAGCACCTGACAGCCGTAGAAAAAGGTCAGGTTCTGGTCGTTCCCCGGAAGTCTTCCCTCTCCCACCTTGATATCCAGATCCTCGAAATACGCCTTCGGCAGTCCCTGTAACTGCAGATACCCCTCGTAGCTTCCATACTTGGCAAGCGCCTGCGTTCGCAGCATGGGATATACCGACTCCACATGCTCCATCGCAAGGATCTCGTCAATCAGCTTCTGATCCAGCCGTTTTACCTCCTCCGAGGAAGAATCATCCCACGGTTCGTTCACCGTCACCTGCGTCAGACTCCCGTAAGATTCGTACTGCGCCATCAGAGAGCGGCTCAGTCCCAGTCCAAGAGACACCATGACCACAATGGACGCCACACCGATCACCACACCGAGCACCGTCAGGATCGTTCTCACTTTTCTTTTCCAGAGATTACTGCTGCTCATCCGCAGCAAATCAAGAAACTTCATCCAAACCTCCACGCCATGTCAAAGCTTCCTATTGGAGCAGATCCTTTTCCAGCTCCGCAAGCTCCGCTGCTTCGGCTGCCGCCGCCTTTTTCTTTTTGCGCAGCTTAAAGAATACGCCAAGACCTGTTCCCACCACGGCAGCCGCGCCAGAGACGCCGCCCACGATCAGGCCGGTTTTGGGCTTACCGCCCCCTTCGCCTTCCATCATCATATCGTCGCCCATCATCATATCATCACCCATCATCACGTCATCCATCATGGCCTCATTCACAAACAGGGTGATCTCTTTTTCCGCCGTGGTCACATTGCCCGCATCGTCCTCATAAGAGATTTCCAGTTTCACTATGCCATCGTCCATCGTAGGCGCCGCACCCGTCAGCATCACATCCACATTCCCCGTGTTGCCGGACTGGAGATTACCCACAAAAGCCGATGCCTCCGCAATGGAGTCGGCAACAAATTTCACCTGCACATTATAGAGAGTCGTCTTACCCGTATTGTATATGCTGAACATCACGTTGGACTGGGAACCGACCTCGATATTATCGGGCACCACCTCCGGAATGCTCGTATCAAAACGGCTCTCCTGCAAAATCGGGATTGACACGCTGGCCTTATCCGTCAGGTCAAAAACTGTTGCCGCGTCATACTTCATGTTGACGTCCAGCACATAAGGCTTCTGCGCCAGATCTGCCTTCGCCGTCATTTCAATCACAATATCCGCCGAAGTGTCAGGCGCGATTTTCTCCATGTAGACAGAACTTGACCCTGACGTTGGCAGAAAGGCGGAGTATGTGTTGGTTTTATCCTCCCCCTCCTGCGCTGCCTGCATGTCGAAAAGCACGTTGGTCACCGTCGTGTCCTTGGCCGTATTTTTCACATGAATCGTCAGCGTAAACGTTTCCCCCGCAAAGACCTTCTCCGGATTCGTCTCAAAGCCGGTCACCACAATACGGGGCTTGGACCCTGAGGACTCCTGCCCGTTGCCGCCGATCACGCCGCTGCCCGGCTTGCCGATGGTCTTCACATATACCGTAAGCTCCGCCGGCTCCTCGCTGCGGATGCCCGCTTTCGTGTAAGATATCTTAAATTTCAGGGGATAATACCCCGTCATCACGTCGCTTCTCGTCTTAAAATGGAACGTAAACTCCCTGCGGTTTGCCATAGCCGCCTCTTTCGTCTGGCATCCGGGAATAAAAGGCTCTGTCTGCAAATAGTTGGTGGTATCCGGCTCAAAAGGCCACTCCGTCACCAGCGTGGAAATCACAGGCTCCACGATCAGGTTGTTTAGCTCTTCCGTGCCAAAATTAACGATAGGAAGCACGATGGACACGCCCTGCCCGTAGCTCACCACTGGCGTCTGCCAGTTGTCCGCCACCTGTATAAACTCGCTGGTGGTCTGAGACAGTTTCGTTGTCGCCGCGGATTCCATGGACGATTTCACGGAATTGACATAGGCCCACATTTCCGTCAGGGACATCTCCGTATTGGCGATATAGTAGACTGCACTGTCGAACACTTTGTGCAGGCTTTCCATCATCTTCTCATCCAGATGATATTTCACTTCCAGACTCTGCATATAGTAGAGCAGATCCTCGTCGGCGTCAAAGCGGTCGTCGTCCGTGATCACCCGGTCGGAATTTCTCTCTATATATTTCGTCTCTTCCGCATCGTTCTCACTGACACTCTCCTTCGTTTCCTCCGCGTGCACCACCAGCGCTTCGCCCCACGAGCCTGCCGGCCCCGAAACGGCCAACGCAAAAAACAGGCCGGCTAACACACCCGCCAAACGCCTCACTGCTTTCCCACAGCTTCCCATTTTTCCTCTCATCTCTCCTGTCCTTCCTCCTGCACCGCAATCTCCTCCGGCATATCCTGCCCGCTTCTTTCGTCGATTTCCAGTATTTTTCCGTCCCTGATCCGGATCACAATATCCGCAAAACCCGCCAGATAATTGTCGTGGGTAACCATCACTAACGTCTGGTTTTTCTCCCGCACCACCCGCTTCATCAGGTTCATAACTTCCACCGAGGTGTTGGAATCCAGATTGCCGGTAGGCTCATCCGCAAAGATGATCTCCGGCTCTACCACCAGCGCCCTCGCCACACCCACGCGCTGCTGCTGTCCGCCGGACATCTGGTTCGGACGGTGCTTTTTATGTTTGGTCAGTCCCACCAGATCCAGCATCTCCTCCGCCTTTTTGTTGCGGCTCTTCCTGTCCATGCCCTGAAACGTAAGCGGCAGAGCCACATTCTCGATGGCGTTCATGGTACCCATCAGATTAAAGGACTGGAAAATAAACCCGATATGTTCCCTGCGGAAAGCCACAAGCTGGTTCTCCGTCTTCTTTTCCATGTGCTCCCCTGCAATTACAATCTCGCCCTTGGTCGGTTTTTCCAGTCCCGCCAGCATATTGAGCAGCGTGGACTTGCCGGAGCCGGAGGCGCCTACAATCGAGCAGAAGCACCCCCGCCTGATGGAGAAGCTGACGCCGTTTAAGGCGCGCACCCGCTCCTCTCCGACCCTGTATACTTTATAGAGGTCTTTTACCTGTATCACAGGCTCATCCCACCTGTTATCGTCCACGTCCGTTTCCTTTCCATTCCATCCTGTCATTATCTGCTCATTATCATGCGAAGAAAAACGCTTCTCACTCTTCACCCGTGTACGCCGTGGCCTCAGCCACAAACGCCGGCACCTGCTCTGCGTAGAAGGAATAAGCGAAATAATAGCTGTCCCTCTCGTAAGGATAAGTCGTATCTCTCTTAAATACAACCTCCACGGAATAGTTATCGTCCAGATCCTTATAGCGGCTCCACGGCGCATCGACCCGGTTACAGTAAAGATGCGGCAGGATCTGTGCGATCTGCTCTTCCTCATAGAAAGTTTCGGAAACGCTGTAATCCGTATAATCCCATGCCTCTGTCTCCGCCACGGCTCTGGCTTCGATTCCGTAGTCCACAGGATTTTCCTGCTCTGCCAGCTCATTGTGGTAGCAGGTCACCGTAACCGACTCGACATCCGCCGCGTCAAGCTCCATCGGATAATACGCCTCCAGCTCTTTCAGTGCCGCAATCGTGTTTTCAAAGCTGTTATACACAAGAAGCTGTCTCCGGTTATAATTTTTATAGTCAAAACAGATTACACCGCAGGGCCGGTTATGCCTTACAAGCGTGAAGTCAAACTGCTCCATATCCTTAAGCCATGCGGCTTTCAGTCTGTCGGCCTCCTCCACGGGAATCACCGACTGCGCAGAACCGTTGCTGTAGTAGATCCGGTTCATGTTCTCCAGCAGATTCTGATCCTGCATCACCTGAAATACGCCGTTCTGATAGGCGTCCGAGCGGAAAATCCGGTTGAGCGTCTCTTCCGTATCAGGATCATCATAGTCGACCAGGATTCTTCTGGATTTCTGCCTGCCCGAATGTAAGCGATAAAGGATTTCCACATAACGCTTGTCTTCCATCTCCTCCGGTTCTGCCTGTCCGGCCGCTTCGACAAGGGTCAGCACAGGGGATACGTCCGTCAGAAACATATGATCCGCTTCAAACCTGCCCTGCTCGACATACTGCCAGTTCTCGTCCCAATAGCTATCATAGTACCCGTCCGCCGAAATTGCAATACTCTCCACTTTATTTTGCGCCGGAATATAACTGTCATACCCGAATAAGTCCCATTTATGGACACAAAATATTGCCAATATGCCGGCTAACGCAACGCCGCTGGAAAACAGGTGGTGAAACAGGCTTCTGATATCAAAATCGTAAATCACCTCCATGACGGCACACACAATCAACCCGCCGGCCAGCATACCGGCCACCAGCAGCGCCTCATTCTGATAGGAAGTGTCGTACACGAGCGCCCCCGTCGTAAACGCTGCGGGAATCGCTGCCGCCACCTTGAAAACCGGCTCTAAGAAGCGGTGTGCAACCGCCTTGCCTGCTGTCTCGGAAGGGCGCTTTCTGTAGGCAAACCAGCCAAAAGCCAGAAGCGCCGCCGAAATGCCGATCCATTTCCCCACAAGGGGCATGGACAGACGCGCCGCCGCCGCGGCATCCGGCATATTTTTAAGCTGCCAGATATTGGACGTATAGTCATAAAGTGCGGAAAACTTCGGTCTGCTCTGTAAAAAATGGACGGAGTATGTTTCGAAAAAAACACTTCTCAGTCTCTCAAACATACTGTTCAGGGCTATCTCATAAAATGCAGCCGCCAGAAACAGGGAGATCGTTACAAACCGGTTTCCTGTCAGCATCACCACGAGAATCATCAGATGATAACAAACAAGAAAGAAGAAAAAGTTCCACACAAAGGCAATTCCGGCCTCCGCCAGCACCTCCCCGTTCACCGCTCCCTGCGCAGCCGACAGGATCATACCCAGAACCATTCCCGAAAGATGAGCCGTCAGATAAATCATCAGGCCGTTCACATATACCACGGCGAATCTTCTGTTTTTCGACACCGGAACGCTGTGATACATGTCCACCTTTCTTTGCTCAAACAGATAGGAGAACCCCTGCATACCGATAATTGCCGCCAGAATAAAAATACAGCCGTACAGATTGTCGGAGAAGCCCAGCGCATCTTTCGCCGCCTGACACATTGCCTGCTCAAATTCCCCCGGCGTTTTGAAGCTTCCGTCCGCATGAAAGCCCCTGATCCGGCTTAAGTAAATCATCGTCATGCCGCCGTACATGAGAAGCTGTGACAGCACCGCCACGATCCAGACCCAGATCCGCCTTTTATGATTTTCCCTGCAGCTAGCCCAGAATGAGTTTCTTGATGTCATAACCTGCCACCTCCGTTTCACTGATAAATATCTCCTCCAGAGACAGCGGGAGCACCTCGTAAAAGATCGTATCCACCGTGGCGAACCGCGCCTCCACTTCCTCCCTCGTGCTGCGCGCCGTAATCGTGCAAAGAGATCCCCTCTGTTCCTTCTTTAACACTTCCAGCCCGCTTAACGCCTTCCGTTCATCCTCCACGGCGCCAAACACACACTGTACTTTCTGGATATTGCACTTCATATCTTCCAAATCCCTGGACAACAGAACGCCGCCCTTATGTAACAGCCCCACATGATCGCATATATCCTCCAGTTCCCGCAGGTTATGGGACGCGATCACCGGAGTCAGCCCCCGCTCCTCCATCTCCTTCGCAAAAATGGATTTGATGCCCTGCCTCATCACCGGATCAAGCCCGTCAAACGTCTCATCACAGAGAATGTATTTCGTGTGGGCGCAAATGCCAAGGAGCAGGGCGAGCTGTTTTTTCATACCCTTGGAAAAAGTGCTGATCTTGCGATTCCTGTCCAGATTAAATTTCTCCAGATAACGGTAAAACTCTTCCCTGTCAAACGCTTCGTAAATACCGCTGTAATACTTTTCCATCGCCCTCGCGTTGGAGTTGACGAAAAAGTAAGGCTCATCGGCAATAAAAAACAGCCGCTTTTTCGCCTCCACATTATCGTACACGGGCATATTGTCCACTGCTACCGTGCCCTCGTCCGGCTTTAGCACGCCCGCTATCATACGAAGCACCGTGCTCTTGCCCGCGCCGTTGGTGCCGATCAGGCCGAACACAGTCTTTTCCCTGATTTCTACGCTGACTTCATCCACGGCTCTGATATCTTCAAACCGCTTTGTCAGATTATGTATTTCTATCATAAGGTTCCTCCTTTCATACCTGCAGCTTCTCTATTTCCAAAGTAAGCTCCATCTTCGGCATGCCAAGCTCCAGCACCTCTCTCACAAGCCGCAGAATCTCCTCCAGGCATTCCCTCTTTCTCTTCTCCACAAGCTTCCCATCCCCGGACACAAAACTTCCCCTGCCTTTCACGGTATAGATGAAGTCCTGCCGCTCCAGCTCCGCATACGCCTTCTGAATGGTGTTGGGATTGATGGACAGCTCCATCGCCAGATTCCGGACCGACGGCATCTGCTCATCCGGCTGTATCGCTCCCTTCAAAATCAAAGTTTTGAAACGTTCCACGACCTGCTCATAGATCGGACGGGTATCTTTATAGTCTATGATGATCATAATGCTCTCCACTCCTTTCCCGGGATTATACCCTCCCCACGCACAATACCAAGTGTACTATCTGTGGCGGTACACTTAGTATATAAAAAAGACGGAGACTATGTCAAGCCTCCGCCAACAATCTTAAGAATTATTTCACCAACAGAGATTTTCCCGTCATTTCGGCAGGCTGCTCCATGCCCATCAGCTCAATGATCGTAGGTACGATATCCGCAAGGCATCCGCCCTCACGCAGCTTGTACGCGGGATCCGCGTTGACCAGAATAAAGGGCACCGGGTTGGTTGTGTGCGCGGTGAAAGGCGCGCCCGTCTCCTCGTCGATGAGCTGCTCCGCATTGCCGTGGTCCGCGCAGATGAACAGCACGCCGTCCACTTCTTTGACAGCGTCAACCGCCTTGCCCACGCACTCGTCCACAGCCTCAACCGCCTTGACGGCAGCCTCCTGCACACCGGTGTGGCCCACCATATCAGGGTTCGCGAAGTTAATGATAATCACATCGTAGGTGCCTGACCTGATCGCCTCCACCAGTTTGTCGCACACCTCGTAAGCGCTCATCTGGGGCTTTAAGTCGTAGGTCGCCACATCCTTGGGGGAATTGACCAGAATGCGGGTCTCTCCCTCGTTTGGCTCCTCCACGCCGCCGTTGAAGAAGAACGTCACATGGGCGTACTTCTCTGTCTCGGCGATTCTCGCCTGCTTCATACCGTGCGCCGCCAGCCACTCGCCGAACGTGTTGGTAACCGAAATCTTGTGGAACGCCACCTCTTTATTCGGAATGGTGGGATCGTAGTCCGAGAAGCATACATAAGTCAGATCCAGTCTCTTCTCCCTCGCAAAGCCTTTGAAGTCGTCGTCGCAGAAGCTTCTTGTGATCTCTCTGGCTCTGTCCGGACGGAAGTTAAAGAAGATCACGGAATCCCCGTCGCCGATCGTCGCCACCGGCGCGCCATCCTTCATCACCACCGTGGGTTTTACAAACTCGTCCGTCTCGTCCCTTTCATAGGAAGCCTGAATCCCAGCAGGACCACTTTCCGCCTCTAAGCCCTCGCCTTTGGTGAGCGCCAGATACGCCTTCTCCACTCTGTCGTAGTTATTGTCACGATCCATCGCATAGTAGCGGCCCGTCACGGTAGCCACCTCGCCCACGCCGATCTTTTTCATCTCGGCCTCCAGATCCTCCACATAACCCTTGCCGCTTGCCGGAGGCGTATCTCTTCCGTCAAGGAAAGCGTGAACATATACTTTGGAAAGACCGTTTCTCTTAGCCAGCTCCAGAAGGCCGTAGAGATGGGTGTTGTGGCTGTGCACGCCGCCGTCGGACAACAGTCCGAACATATGCAGGGCGGAATCGTTTTTCTTGCAGTTGTTTACCGCGTCCAAAAGAGCGGGATTTTCAAAAAAGGTGCCGTCCTGAATCTCCTTCGTGATTCTGGTAAGCTCCTGATACACGATGCGTCCCGCGCCCATGTTCAGATGTCCCACCTCGGAATTTCCCATCTGGCCGTCAGGCAGGCCCACCGCCATGCCGCTGGCATTTCCCTTCACGAAAGGGCACGCCGCCATCAGCTTATCCATCACCGGCGTCTTCGCCAGCGCAACCGCGTTTCCCTCCGTCTTCTCATTGAGGCCGTAGCCATCCAGAATCATCAATACTGCCGGTTTTTTTGTTCCCATGACTGATTTCTCCTTTTCTATTTCCTTTATTGCCTGGTACTACTCCTTTATTTTGTCAATATCCGCAAGGTTAACGCCTGATACACTGAGCAATGCTTTGATGGTTAAATATTCATCTTTCAGCTTTGCGTAAGTTTCTACGGCATTTTCCTTCCTTGCTAACAGCATGTACTCCTGAATCTTCTTAAAGTCATCAAGTGCAGTCTTTGTAACTTCAATACCTGTCGGCATACATTCACCTGCTTTCTCTGCGCAATCTCTCCCGCCTGTTACAGCTTTATTATATCCGTTTTATAAAAAAGTGTAAAGTTATGCCGCTTGTTTTTCTCTTTTTCTCATTATATAATCACCACTATGGAACACATACACCGAATCAAATACCAAAGTAAATTATATGAGCTTCCCTACAGGGTAATCTACAGCCGCCGCAGAACATGCGCCATCAGTATCTCGGCGGAAGGGGAAATAACCCTGCGTCTGCCCCTTGGCACAACCGATTCCCAGATCCGCCGCCTGTTGCTGGACAAGCAGAACTGGATCATCACACACTATCTGGATGCCCTGAAGCAGCGGGAAAACCGCCCTGTTTCCGACCTGACGGACGCCCGGCGCAAGGCTCTTGAAAAGCGCTATATCGAAGCCGCCAAGGCTTATTTCCCGAAGCGGGTTTCCTATTTTCTCCCGCTCACTGGTGGCAGCTTCGGGCGCATCAGCATCCGCGACCAGAAAACCCGCTGGGGAAGCTGCAGCGCAAAAGGCACGCTCTCCTTCAACTGGCGCCTGATGCTTGCGCCGCCTGCGGTTCTGGATTATGTGGTCGTACATGAATTATGCCATCTGACCCACATGGATCACTCAAAAGACTTCTGGGCGCTGGTAGAGCGCGTCTGCCCGGACTACCGCACCCACCGCAAATGGCTGAAAGAGCACGGGCACGAGCTGGTTCTTTAATCCCACTTTGTCCTGATCCGCAGACCGCCGTAGCGGGGTTCATAGTCGGATTCCCGTCTGCGGACCGCGCTGCCGTCCCGCCTGACGTCCTTGGGCTTTCCGTTCGCATATTTGCTCTTATCCCGGCTTTTCTCCCCTTTCGTGGTATAGCCGCCCTTGTCCGCGCCGGACTTTTTCGCAAAACTGTCCTTGTCACTTCCTCTGCCTGTCCTGGAACCATAACCGCCCTTATTCCTGTCGTTTCCCCGGCTGCCGGGCTTTTTTGCGTAACCGTTTTTGCCATTTTTGCCCCTGTCGCCGCGGCCGCCCTTAAGGGGCCTCTTTTCAAAGAAAAATTTCTCCGTGCGGATGTCCTCGATCTCATCCCCCAGTTTCATCTTCATAAACGCCGCAGCGATCTGCATCGCACTGTACTGTCCAAGTGCCACGGCGTCAAGTATATATTCCGTCGCCCTGCCGGTATCTTCATTTTCTATCACTGCATAGGCTTCCTTCAATATTTTTTCCGCTTTTCTGGCGGTGATATCCGCCGCATCCGGCACCTTGCGCTCCTTGATCTTCGTGTGGCAGATACGCTCGATATCCCTGATCTTATAAGCCTCCCTGCCGACCACCAGCGTGAAGGATCTCCCTGTTTTACCCGCCCGGCCGGTTCTGCCGATACGGTGCACATAGTATTCGATGTCATCGGGCACGTCAAAATTATAAACCGCCTCCACATCACTCACGTCGATGCCTCTGGCTGCCACGTCTGTGGCAATCAGAATATTTGTTTTACCGCTTCTAAACAGGTTCATCACCGTGTCTCTCTGTCCCTGTGTCAGATCCCCGTGAAGCCCCTCTACCTCATATCCTCTGCCCTTCAAATGCTCCGTCAGCTCATCCACCATCCGCTTGGTATTACAGAAAATCAATGCGCGTCCCGGCGTATAATAATCAATCAGACGGCAGAGCACCTCCTCCTTATCCTGTTTGCGCACCTGATAGTAAGCCTGCTTGATTAAAGGGATCGTTACCTCCTTCGGCGTCATTTTGACGTAAGCCGCGTCCTTCTGGTACGTTTTCGTGATATCCAGAATGGGCTTTGGCATGGTGGCTGAGAAAAGTCCCGTCTGCCGCTCTTCGGGCATTTCTTTCAAAATGGTCTCGATGTCTTCCCTGAATCCCATGTTCAGCATCTCATCCGCCTCATCGAGCACTACCGTGTGTACCTGATCCATCTTAAGGGTGTGCCTGCGCATATGATCCATCACGCGCCCGGGCGTTCCCACCACGATCTGCACGCCGGTTTTCAGGTTTTTAATCTGCTTATAAATCTCCTGACCGCCGTACACCGGCAGCACCTTTATGCCGTTCATATACTTGGCAAACTTGCGAAGCTCATCCGCCGCCTGCATGGCAAGCTCTCTTGTGGGGCACAGAATCACTGCCTGCAGGGAGCGGTTCTCCGGATTGATCTTTTGCAGGATCGGAATGCCGAAGGCCGCCGTCTTACCGGTGCCCGTCTGCGCCTGCCCGATGATATCCCGCCCTGTCATAAAGAGCGGAATGGCCTGCTCCTGAATGGGCGTCATATGCTCGAAGCCAAGCTCCTTCACCGCCCGCAGAATCCTGCCGTCAAGTCCCGCTTCCTCATAGCGCAGCGCCTCGCCCTGTTCTCCTTCTTTTTCCTCCGCGCTGCCGTCATACCGGTTCGCCGTCAGAATCTCCTTCTCCAAAAAGGCGTCAAACTGTTCGTTTTTTTTCTTTTTCTCTCTGTTCATGTTTTCCTCATTTCTCTTTCTGCTAATCCTGTTTTTGTTCTCACTCTATGACAGAACAAGTGCTGCCAGCTTTGGAGGCATGGCAGCACCTGTCAACCACTCTCTGTTTTATTCTGCGCTCCCGCGCTGCTTTTTAAGCGCGGTAAATCCTGCGAAGCCTGCTCACCGCCCGATCCCTGATCAGGCACTCGCCATGCTCCTCCAGATACTGCATCCGCTCATCGGAAACCGCGATCAGATTACCAAATTCCACCGCCTGCGCGCTGATTCTGTTAAACGTCTTGTAAGACAGCCTGTTTTTCTCAAGCACCAGATAATAGTTCCCGCCCTCCTTAAAAAGATGGCTCTTCACGGAATATGTATTCGGAATCGTGGCCGCATACTGCATCGTCTGATGCATCGTACAAAAGACAAACATCCGCCGGTTTTCATCATACTCACCCGTCGTCTGCGCCTTTTCCCGTTCTTCCTGTCCGGCAAGCTCTGCGCTGAATTCCTGCAGCACCTCTTTCAGATTCTGCAGCATCTCCTTAAAGGCCGCCGGCCCTTCATCCGTAAAAGTCACCACAAGGCCGTTGTCCTTAAGCGGCGTAATCTGCATAGCGATGTTGCCGTTGTTGATCTGGTACCCCACCTCGTCATGCGCCCGCTCGATGATATCCCGCAGAAATTCCTCGCCTCTTTCATTGCGCTCAAAGATATCCGACAGCGCGAGCCCGTACTCAGCCATGTCGTCCGCCGAGACAATACATTGTACCGTTGCATCATTGATCTTCTTATATTTCATGTATTCTCTTTCCCCATTCCGTTGCAGACAAAAAAACTTTTTGCGCACTGCGCATTGCCTTCGCGGAGATTATACCACAAAAAAACGCAATAAGGAAGAATCTTATCGCGTTTCCTGCAAAAATGTTTTTAAATCCCCCCGTTACGGCCTTTAATCCCCGTTAAGCGCCTCCTTCTGCCAAAGCGCTTTGGCAGAAAATGTTTCGGATATTTCAGGATGCACCAGCCGGAATCCGGAATCGCTGTTCTCATCCGCCACAATCTGTATCGTCAAAACCGGCAGACCATGGAACCACAGCCCGTCAAGTCCTTTCAGTTTCAGTCCCACCGTCATATGCGCCGTCCCCTCACAGACCCCATCCGGATCAGTCTGGTAAGCGTCGGCGCCGCCGCCATTATTCGCTTCGTTCTCCGGATCTTCCAGCCAGAAGCCGACGCTATCCGGCACGATCCGCACATCCTCTATCACCCTGTCCTGCCAGGACGAGATATCAATATCACCCAGATACATATCTTCATCGTATACCACATGCACTCTGGCTGCCTCCTGATCAACGTTAAAGGTCAGATACTTCTCCGCCCATTTGACACATGCCTCCGGTGTGAGAATTTTCAGATCAATCGTGCCGGTATCATAGCGGTATCCTTCGTAAAGCTGCCATTTTTCTACCTGCGCGCTCTCCCCGGTGGGCAGCTTCCACACAAACCTTCTGGGCCATCCGCCATCCGCAATCTCCAAAATGCGTATATTTTCGCTGTTTCCGTTCTGGTAGGAAGCGCACCAGGGAAGATCAAGAGTATTCACATCTGTCCCGATCCGCGTCTTTAACCCACGGAACCCGAACGCTTCCGTATAGAGACCGTAAAGGGAAATCATCCCCCCGTCTTCACGACAAAGCAGATACCAGCCGTCTTCCGGTTTTTCACCGCCTTTCCCCTCCAGCCAGTCATAATAGCCCTGTATGTCAAATTCCCGGTTTTTTGAAAGTTCGCTGTCGTCTTTCCCCTCCATCGCGCCGTGGTAGTGCAGAGTTTCCGTGAATGCCTGCCAGTCTGCCTCCTGTCGGGCGCTCTCTTCCAATGCCCTGATCTGCTCCTCTGACAGTTTTACGTTTTTGGCAGCGTCCTCGTATTCTTTTTGAACGCTGGCAAATTCCCCGCTATTTTCCCTGTCCTGCATCTGTCTGTTTCGCCCATCAGTTCCACTGTCATTATCGCCCTGCGCGTTCTCACCCGTTCCTGCCATATCCTGTGCTCCCGTCTCTTTCACCGGTTTCGCTCCTTCCCGCTCTGCTCCCGTAAATGCACAGCCGCAAGCCAGAATAACCGCTGCCATAACCGCCGCAAAAACCGGCCTTTTCGTCCGCCCTTTTTTCGCCAGCGCCGTAATGCGCTCCCTGACGTTTTGCCTGCTGCCTTCCATCATAATAGTCATGCCGGGACACCTCTCTCTTCCGCCGCCGTTCTCCAAAAGAGCAAGCAGCGTCCTGCCGTAAGCAAACCGTCCCGACTCTCCAATCATACTGACCGCCGCCTCGTCGCAGGCAAGTTCACTGTCCTGTCTGGCCGCATAAGCCGCCGCCCACACAAAAGGATCAAACCAGTAAACCGCCGCCAGCGCACTGCGAAGGAAAGCCCAAAACCCGTCCCCGTGCCGCGCATGACAATATTCGTGGGCCAGAACATGCGTCAGATTCTGTTCCTGCACGCCGGTTCCTTCTCCGACGTAAATATGCCCTCCCGCCAGACAGGCGCCCGGCAGTCCCCTTACCTGATATACCTTCATGCCGCGGCGCAAAAAACGCTGCGCAAATGCCTCCGGAAGCGCCTCTGCCGGAAACGCTTTCCGGTTTTTATACAAAAACCGGACAAAACGCCATTGTGCCGTGACCATGTAACCGCCCACAGCCAAAAATCCCAAAATCCAGATCACTCCCAATACGTCAACGGGAAAAAAAGAGACAGGCCGCACCACCGCATCATTCTTTTCCTGCGCCTTTTCACCGGACGCTCTTTCCTCCGCCGGCATCATTTCCGGCCTCTTCTTTATCTCTCCAGCCGCCGGTTCCGCTCCCCCGTTTTTCCCATCGGAATATGCGCTGTCCTGCACGCCGCCGTACACGGGCTGCGTTTCGTCCTCCGCAGACAGCCCCTGACCGTTCTCCCTGCCGGAAGAAAAAGTCTGCGCACGCTCCAGGACCGTCTCCGGCAGCAGATTCATCACGCTGAAAGCGGTGGTCCCCACGGACGCCGGGACAAGAAGTCTGGCCGCCACGAGAAGCCACAGCGCATAGCGCAGCCGCATACTGATCTTTCCCATTGTCAGCTTCCGCAGACAAAAAATCACCAAAATCAATACCGTCGATGTAATCATCCGTTCAAGCATCATATCCGCTCACCGTCCTTCCCTGAAAGGTACTGCTCTTCTTCCTCATCCTGCTGTGCTTCCTCGGCCCTTCTCAGGATTTCATAAAGCTCTGCGATCTCTGTTCCCGAGAGCGCCTTCTGCTCCACCATCGTGTTTAACATCAAACCCATCCGGCCGTCAAAGACTCTCTCCAGAAACTCCTCCGTCTCCTGCAGCACCGCCTCACGCCTCTCTATCTTCGGATAATAAAGTTTCGCCCGTTCTCCTGCCTCATAATAAACGGCGCCCTTATCCTCCATCCGTTTTAAGAAGGTCATGATCGTATGCTTCGTCCAACCCGTAGTTTCCTGAAAACAGCGGGTCAACTGCATAATTGTCTGCGGCGCTTCCTCCCATAGCACCCCCATCACTTTCCATTCCGCCTCCGATAATCTGACCATATGTATCCTCTCTTTCACACCTGACACGCGCTTTCCATGCCCTGTCATCAAATGCCGTCCGGTCTGCCGTGCCAAAAGGTTGACATCTGCCTACCATTTATGATTTTATCATACATTGTTGGTAGTCATCTGTCAACCTCTATTCTTATTCTTTGTTCATCTATTATTGTCTGTCTTTATCGCCTGACCGTATCTTTTGTCTTTCTTTTTGTATTTATTATGTATTTTTTTAGACTATTTTCTTTCCATTTTTCGAAAAAACTGTTAAAATAGGGTTAAGGAAAAAGGATTCATGCCGATATCCTTAACAGAACAAGGAGTTCGCTGTGCTAAAAGGATATGGCCATATCAAAGTAATGCACAAATATGAATCCAAGGAGGGATCACCGCAATCTATGCAAATGAATGGACTTATAAAGTGGAAGCGGTTATGGCGGTCACCCCGGTAAAGAAGGCAGCTTCTGACAAAAATCGCCAGTCCAAGCAGAACCCGTCTCAGGCCTTCGCGAAGAAATTCTTTGCCGAAGTACTGGATGAGGCATTTGAAAAGGAGAAAAGTCGAAATATCGAAATCCGGACGACCGGATACACGAAAAACGCACTCCCTTTTCAGAATTTTGTGAATTTACGGGAATATTCTTAGAATTGCAAAAAATACAGAAGAAATCAGAAACCTCAGCGCGTCCGGGCTGAGGTTTCTGATTTTTATATGTGCAGAGGTTTACCCGTTACTTATCCCCGTTTCCGCTCTTCTCCTCGTGCCACTCCATAAGGTCTGCCAGTGTCACGCGATCCACCACGTCTCCAACCGCCTGATTCAGCATCCGCCACAGCCGCAAAGTAGCGCATCCCTCCTGCCTTGCACAGGCGTTTATCCCATCCTCCAGACAGGCTACCGGTGCAAGCGACCCTTCCGTCAGCCTGAGAATCATGCCGACCGTGTACTCTTTGGGCGCCTTCGTCAGATGATACCCGCCCTGCGGTCCTCTGACGCTCTTCACATATCCCGCCTTATTTAATGTAGAAATGATCTGCTCCAGATACTTTTCCGAAATCTCCTGTCTCGCCGCAATATCTTTGATCCTGACCGGATCACCCGTATCATAAACCGCCAGATCCAGCATCAGCCGGAGCGCGTACCTGCCTTTTGTGGAAATTTTCATCCCCCTGCTCCCCCTTCCTGTCACCGGGACGAACCGTCCCTGATCCTCTATTTTTCCTATCGTGTTAATATGTTTTCTTAATCAAAGTTATATAATAAAAGAAATGCCCTGTCAAGAAACCCGCCCTCTCCAAAAAATTAAAAAGCAGGACTATTTTCCCATTCCCCTATTAAGAAATATCTGCCAATGGGCGATATATAGAATAAGAGGTGAAGTCCGAAAACCTCCCGACAGGTAAACGGATTTACAGTGTAAACAGGTAAAGCTAAGGAGGGCAAAAACATGAACAATATGAACGGTATCGGCAGCTATAATGCAATGCAGAAAAATCTCTACAGTCCTGCAGCGCAGAACAGAAAGACCGCAAAAGCTGACGACAAAAAGACCGACGAAACCAAAAAGACAAACAGCAATTCCGTACAGTTAAGTGACAAAGCCAAAGCGCTTTTACAGGAAATGAAAAAAACCTACAACAACGCGGATATCTATGTCGCTGAATACGAGACCGAGGAGGAGGCTGCCGAATATCTCTCCCGCGGTTCGAAGGATTTCAGCATCTTAATCGATCCCGAAGAGCTGGAGCGGATGGCCAACGATGAGGACGTAAAGAAAGAGAATTTCGCTCTTCTGGATGAGTCTCTTGGCAAGCTCAGCGAGATGAAGGAAGAGTTAAAGGAAACCGGCCGTGAGGATGAGGTCGTAACACTCGGCGTAAACATCGGCAAGGACGGCCAGGTATCCTACTTTGCGGAACTCGAAAAGTCCGGCGAGCGCACGAAGGAATTTGTGGAAAAAATGCGCGAAGACAAGAAGGAAGCCGCAAAGGAAGCAGAGGCAGAGAAGGCTGGCAAAACGCAGGACAAATACAATTACGAACATAGCAAGCGCGCTACCGTCTCCGCTAACAGCGTAGAGGATCTGCTCGAAAAGATTAAAAACTTTGACTGGGACACTGTAAAAGAAGAGACAACCATTCCGATGCCCGGAAAGAATTTTGACTTCACCGTCTGACGGATCGAACCGGTCCGGTCTATGAAATGGCTCAGACATATAAAAAGGACCGCTCTCTTGCGATAACGCGGAGGGCGGTCTTTTTTACGCTATAGGTACAGGCTCAAAATCTCTTAATCTTCTTCGTGGTATTCTTTTCAAATTCCGTGTCCCGCAGCTTCACGCTTACCACACGTTTATACAGCGGCGCCTTTTCATTATAGTCATCGACGATCTTACGGATCTCTCCCTCCACATCCCTGATCTTTTTCTTAGATGCATACTCCTGATCCGGGAAAATTTCCGCCTCGATCACGCCGTCCTTCTCTCTCACCAGAACTTCCTGCACAAGGCGGGCCGCGCCGATTTTATTCTCCAGCTCCTCCGGGGAAACGTTCTCGCCGTTTGGTGTGATAATCAGATTCTTCTTCCTTCCCGTAAGGAAAAGGAAGCCGTCCTCGTCCACATAACCCAGATCGCCCGTGCGAAGCCATCCGTCCACAAGCGTTTGGGCCGTCTCTTCCGGCATTTTATAATACCCCTGCATGACGCTTGAGCCTCTCACCCAAAGTTCCTCGTCCACCACCTTCACCTCGCAGTTTGGCATACATTTGCCGATGGAGCCGTCCTTTTTATCTTTCGGACAGTTGGAGCTGATCACGGGTGCGCACTCGGTCATGCCATATCCCTGCAAAATGGTGATCCCGTACTTTTCGAACCGCTTTAAGTAATCGGGATTTAAGTACGCGCCGCCGCTGCATATGGTATGAAACTGTTTGCCAAAAACCTTCGCCTTGATAAGGGGCGCGGGCAGCCAGTCTGTCTCCTCCAGCTTCTTGGCAAAAGTCTCGATCATAAGCGGCACCATAAGGATGATGTTCGGCTCAAAGAGCTTGATATTTTTTAACACCCGGAGCAGGGAATCGTTGATGCAGATCACCGTTCCCAGAGACATGCCCTTTAAGATGTCCATGCTCAGGCAGTAGGCATGATGGATCGGCAGCACCGAAAGCAGCACCATCCCCGGTTCAAATCCCATGTCCTGCGCCGTGGCGTTCTCCGCCAGATTCCTGTGGGTCAGCATCACACCCTTGCTCTTACCCGTAGTGCCGGAAGTAAACATGATGGTCGCCAGATCCTCCGGCAGCGGGCTGTGGGAATAACCGGGCGTCTGTTTGCCCAGCACTTCCCGGAATAGCAATGTTCCCTCCGGCACATCCGCCGCAGACGCTTCCGGATCTGTGGCAATCCGGTGTTTCAGCTTCGGACATTTCTCTCCGGAAAGCGCCGCCACCGCCTCACGCGCCTTATCGTAGACAAGCACCGTCGCGTCCGACCGGTCGATCAGCTCACACAGCTCTTCCGCCGGCAGATTGGCATCTAACGGCACCGCCACGCTGCCGCCGTTCACCGTGCCGTAGTAAGAGACAAGCCACGGATAAGAGTTGTCACCCACAATCGCTATGTGGGCTCCCTGCTCGCCGAGGCTGTCAAGAGCCGCCGAAAAGCGCTCGCTGTCCTCCCTGAGCTGCCGGTAAGTCTTTGCCACGACTACCGTCTCTTTTTTTCCGTTTCCTTTGTCGCGCTTCGCCTTATACCTGACCGCGTCCTGCGGCCCGTAAGCCCCGGAAGCCTTGACCAAAATTTCCCTGATGGTACTGCTCAATTCATTCATATTTCCTTCCATTCCGAAGCGTTCTGTGCCGCACGCAGGCGCTATCTCAAATACTGCCCTGCGGCCGTGATCACCTGTGACGCCTCTGCACGACCGCAGGCTGCGGCTTGCATCACCTGTAACGCCTCTGCACAACCAGTCCTGTTTTTTCCATCCGTTATAAGCTCCCGAGGTAATCCACAGCCTCCTGCACCGTGCGGATGCCTGCAGCCTTCTCCTCCTCGATCTCCACGTCAAAGGTGTCCTCCACCTCTCCCAGCATACTCATAAAGTCAAAAGAGGAAAAACCCAGATCTTCCATAAAGCGGGACTCCGGCCTGATATCCTCCTTTTTCACTTCCACATAGTTCGTAATGATTTCTGCCAACTGATCAAACATACGATGTCAGCCTCCTTTTTCTGTTTTCTTTTTCCCTGTTTAACCCGCAGTGCACGCCCGATTCCGCTTCGCTTCATCCCGCTCGCTATATCAGCTTTATGATATCGCCGATTTTCATGTTCGGGTTCTCCGTTCCCTTGAACATAATCTTGCACATATAATAGTAGAAACGCTCCAGCGTCTCACGGCTTACCGCCGCCACCTGATGCTCGAAATTGAAATCCAGTCCGTTGTCATCGGAGCGGTGCATCACCGTCAGGTACATTGCCTGTGTGGTCGCCCCGTTGGGATACCATTTCGTCTTATACCGGATGTCGCCAAGCTGGTTCAGACCTTTCTCTTTCAGCGTCATGGGCTGGTAGGTCAGGGACATCGGCTCATATGTGGCGCCCTGCGGCGTATTGTAGAGCTTACTCCTGTAGGCAAAGTACTCCACCGGATTAAAATTCGTATGGCGGAAAACCTCGTTTTGTCCGTTACGGATGGCAAGAATGCCCTCCATAAAGGTCTGCTCTCTGGAGAGAATGGTCCGGAACGGGAAGGAGTGGATTCTTGTGCCGCCCGACTTTTTCTCCAAAAGAGTCGCCCTTCTCGCATAGGCCACGTTTATCGACACGTCGTCATTATCGTTCATCTTCTGCAGATAGGTACGGATTCCCATAATCAGCAGGCACTGCAAGGATATGTGCTGCTCCTCGCAAAAACGCATCAGTCTCTGTGTCGGCTCCTCCTCCAGATGGAAAATGTCAAGTGCGGAATCCACCCTGGCCGTCGCGGAAAAGGCCGCCCTTGTCCCCGGAAATTTTTTCTGCGCTTCCAGAAGCTGTCCCGGTCCCTCGATGCCGTTAAAGACCGGCTCCGACTCCCCGATCAGTTTCTGAAAATACTCTCTGTCTCTGGCCTGCGCCTTACTCTCCGCCTCATAGGCCAGATCCTTCTCCAACTGTTCGGTAAAGGAACGCATATCAGACGGATAGGCAACGCCCTCAAACTTGGCGTTACAGTAAAGCTCGATCACGTCCCTGAGGAAACAGATCAGAGACTGGGCGTCCATCAGCATGTGGTCTCCCAGCACATAAAGCCCCTGACAGCCATCCGGTGTCTTAATCATCACGACCCGGTTCATGGGACTGTCCTCTCTCTGAAAAGGCACCTTTGTCCAGCCCTTCATAATCTCAGCCGCCTCCTCCATGGTTTTTCCCGTGAAGTCCACGTACTCGATCTCCCGCTCTTCCTTATCCGCCACATACTGATACCACTGCTCTTCCTTCTTATCGTAAGCGAAGCGCACCCGCATGGACTCGCATCGCTCATACGCCTTGTAAACCGCCCTTCTCAGCTCCTCAATATCCAGCTCGTATTCGATGGTCAGGCTGGTGCCGATATTTACCACCTCCTTCTTGGGACAGAAATCCATGTAAAAAATATGGAACTTCTGCGCCACCGTCAAAGGATATGTCTTGTAACCCTTTCTTGTTTTCATATCTCCCTCCTTCATTCCGCTTCCATGATTCCGCTCTGCGGAATCTTAAATCCGTGCGGAGAATGCCGTATTTTGGGCATTCTCCTGAGTGAAACATAGATCTTCTTAGCGAAGCAGCCTCTGCTGCTGAGTTTTAGAAGTTCTTTTCACTCTATTACTTCACCAATAAACTCCGTTAACGCCTTCTCATAGCCTTCCATGTCCTTGTAGTAGCTCTCCGCGTGGGCCGCGCCCTCGACGATCAGCTTTCTCTTCGGGGAAGCGCAGTGTTCATAAATCTCGCCGCACATCTGCCAGGGCACAAAGGTGTCGTTTCCGCCGTGGATAAACAGGATCGGCACTTCGGCCTTCTCCACTTCTCTTTTGGCATTGCACTCATCCATGCCGTAACCCGCCAGTTTCCTGTTCACCAGATCCGCTCCCGGTATAATCGGGAAAGCGGGCAGATGATACATGGTGTGCAGCACGTGGGTGAACACTTCCTTAGGGGAAGTAAACCCGCAGTCCGAAACAATACCCTTCACCTGCTCCGGAAGTTTCAGACCACTCAGCATCAGAAGCGTGGCCGCTCCCATGGAAGTGCCGTGCAGCAGAATCTCCGTCTCCTCACCAAGCTCCATAAGCGCCCATCTGATCCATCCAAGCGCGTCCTGCCTGTCAAGGCAGCCAAAGCCGATATACTCTCCCTCGCTTTCACCGTGTGCCCTCGCGTCCGGCAAAAGCATGGCGTATCCTCTCTTCTGGTAGTAATCCGACAATCCGATATAGTCAGACATGCCCTGACTGGTATAGCCATGGAAGCAGATCACAAGCCGCAGTTTCCCCTGATTCTCCGGCGCCGGAAAATAAGTGGCATGAAGCTTCAAACCGTCGAAGCTCGTCTGCCACACGTCGTTATGCGGCCGTTCCAGCATGGCCGCCTTGCGCTCCTCCATCAGCGGCATATACCGGCTCCAGTCCGTGCCCGACATCTTGATGGTCCGCTCTGTCTTTGCCCTGCCGCGCTTCATAGTGCGCCCATAAAAATAAGCAATCTCACCGCCACAAACTGCCGCCAGAAGTCCCGCTCCAAGCACTGTCTTTTTTAGAATCCCCGTCTTTTTACTCATTTTTTCTCCCATTCCGAACCGTCACAAATTCAACCTTTCTTCGCCTTCTTCTCTGCCTGCTTAGCCGCCTTTTTCATCTCCCGCTGTTTGGCCTCGATGATCTCCTTTAAGCGCAGCGCCTTGTCAATGTTACCTTCCACCTTGAGCTTCTGGGTCGTGAACGCCCACACCGGATCCATTTCGCCCTCTGCAATCTTTACAAGCACTTCGGGCGCGCAGATAAATCTGGCATCCCTGTCAAAGTACTCATATGGCTCCACATAGAGCACCCCGTCCTTTACCTCCACATAAAAGGCGCCGCCCGCCTCCTCGTCCTCAATGTCAAATTCAAACGCCAGATGTTCGTGAATATCGCTCACATCCGCCCCCATAAATCTTCCCTTAATGTCATAGAAAAAATCTGCGTAAGTCATTTTATCCTTTCCTCCTCGCGGGAGCCTTGCGCTCCCCTTCCTCACTTCAACATTTTTCGACCGACGGTCGATTCTACCCTTCTAACAATATCACACATTTCGACCGACGGTCAATATGTTTCATAAATATTTCACGCAATCTTGGCCAGACGATTGTCCGCACCCGGAATCTGTGATACAATCGACACAAAAGCGTGATAGACATGATAAAAAAGAAAGGCGCCCAGCATGGCAGACACACAAAAATATGACCGGATTTTAGACGCGCTCCAGCAGCTAATGATCGATAAAAGCATACAGAATATCTCCGTCAGCGACATTGCCTCCAGGGCGGGCATCGGCAAGGGCAGTATTTATTATTATTTTCCGTCAAAAGAAGCAATCTTAGACGCGCTGATCAGAAGAAATTATGAAGCGCCTTTACAAACCGCAAAAAAACTGGCCGGCCAGACGGATATTCCGCCCTTTACCAGAATGGCCATGCTGTTTCAGGCCTGCCGCAGTTCCGCGGCCGCCTTTCTGAAACAGGGCAGTGAGAAAAACAGAACCATCACAATTCAGGAGTCCGCCTACCTGCATCAGAAGTACTTAAATTATCTGATCTCGGAATTAAAACCAAATCTGTCTAAGATTATCAGACAGGGCATTGCCGCAGGTGAAATCCATTTTGACTACCCGGAGGCGCTGGCGGAAATCGTGCTGATTGTCCTCGGCGTCAAGCTGAACAACACCTTTTTGTCCACTACACCGGAGGACTGCGAGTACACCATACGCGGGCTGATCTCCCTGTTGGAACAGGGTACGGGCCTTTCCGAGGGAACCTTAAATTATCTGAATTTATCAGAATAAATGCGCAAAAAAAGCACCGGCTTTTCTATCGAAGGCATTTTCAAAACGCAGCCTGATCCGGCGCCATGGAACTTAAGCATATCAACTATAAAAGGAAACCTTTAACACAAAAAGAAAAAGGAGAACCCACATGAATCAAAACCTCACCCCTGAAACCATTGACAAAGCCATCGCCGCTTTCTGTCTGAAAGGAACGCTGCGCAGTGCGAGTCCGTATGGAAACGGCCACATCAACGACACCTTTCTGGTAACCTGCGATCTTGCCGGTGCGGAGAAAAAGTATATCCTGCAGCGGATGAATCACTCCATTTTCCAAAATCCGCAGGCGCTCATGGAGAATGTGGCAGGCGTCACATCCTATCTGCAAAGGAAGATCGCAGAAAAAAACGGCGATCCTGACAGGGAAACCTTAAGTGTCATCCAGACAAAAGACGGGGAAAATTATTTCGAGGATAGTTTACATAACTTTTGGCGTGTCTTCCCTTTCATCGACAATACCTTCTGTCTGGAAAAGGTAGAAAACGCCGGAGATTTTTACGACTGCGCAGTTGCTTTCGGCAATTTCCAAAGACAACTCTCAGACTATCCCGCTGAAACCCTGCACGAAACGATTCCCCGCTTCCACTACACCCCCTCCCGCTTTCAGGACTTCAAAAAAGCGGTGGCCGACGATCCGCTCGGGCGCGCCGCTTCGGTACAGCCTGAAATCGACTTCGCACTGAGCAGGGAAGCGGACACCCGTGTACTCACGGATCATCTGGAAAAGGGAGAGCTGCCTCTGCGGGTGACCCACAATGACACAAAACTGAACAACATTCTTTTTGACAACGAAACAAGAAAGGCTCTGTGCGTCATAGACCTTGACACGGTAATGCCCGGTCTGTCCCTCTACGACTTCGGAGACTCCATCCGTACCGGCGCCAACACCGGCGCGGAGGATGAAACCGATCTGTCCAAAATCGGATTGGATCTGTCCTTGTTTGAAACTTTCACGGAAGGGTTTCTGGCCGGATGCGCGGGCAGTCTCACGCCTCTGGAGATCCGGTTGCTGCCCATGGGTGCGAAGCTTATGACATACGAATGCGGCATCCGTTTTCTCGCGGATTATCTGGCTGGCGACGTCTACTTCAGGATTCACCGCGAAAACCATAACCTTGACCGCGCCAGAACGCAGTTTAAACTGGTGGCTGATATGGAACAGAAATGGGATGAGATGACGAAGATCGTCGCGCGCCTAAGCAAACAGTTCTGACCTTCCTGCGGCTGGCGGATGACGCTTTGAAGCGGTCCGCCAGCCGCGATCTATGACATGCTCTCAGCGGTAAGTTTCGCTGCGATCCGCGCAATCACATCCGGATCTTCTTCCAGTTCTTGCGCAATCACAGGGATCGTTTTTCCCTTGGCAATTTTTATCTGCACCTGTTCTCTGAGCTTTTCCTCGCGGCCTTTACCAAGTCCGATCTCTATGCCCTCTTTTATGCCCTCTTCCTTCCCCTCCCGAAAGAGCGTCCTGAAATGCTTTTTCTCGTCATATTCCGTCAGGATCATATGCAGCACCTCCGCTTTCTGTTTTATCAGGATATCCCTGAGTATCCCCTTCTCAATACAGGTGTCCATGGCCGTGTGGACAGCTTCCTCCCGGCGCATTCCCTTTTTTATGTTCTCCTCGATCTCGGAGGAAAATTCCGAATACTCCCATAGCCTGTGGCATTTTTCCATAAGCGCGTGATTGTAGCCGCGGTTGATGTTCAGTACCTCGCAGGTGCATTCCATGCAGCCGCTCCCCCGTCCCGCTGAAAACGAATCCGACAGATACAGAAGCAGATTATCGCCCTGCATACCTGTGCCTGCGGTTGTTTCTGAGCCTTCTCCACCAGCTACCATGCCGGAACCACTTCTTTGCATTTCGTTTTACCATAGATTTTCCTCCATTATACAGTTTTTTATGACTGAATACAAGAGGAATACGGTCTTTCTTTGCCTCTTTCTCTGCTCCAGTCCGTTTACAAGTAAGGGATTGTCTCCGATGAACCCGGAAAGAATCTTTAGATTGCAGACGGTTGACCCGCCTGCATTTGCTTTGTATAGATTCAAAGATATCACAGACAATAGAAGTATGCAAGAGATATATTTTGTCCCCCAAACCTGCCGGAAGGCCATGGGCGCTGCCCTGTTTCAGCAGTTTTATCAGTCAGTACAGGCGGTCTTCTCCATACAGCCGCCGCAGTCCATAGGATACGCCCCGTCAAAACACGCCTTACAAAGCGGCAGTCCTCCCGTCATTTCCGAAAGGTCTTCCTTTCGCAGATAGCCGAGCGAATCCGCCCCGATCATCTCCCGGATCGCCTCTGTGCTGTAGTTTGCCGCGATGAGCTGGGAATCAGACGGCACGTCGGTGCCGAAATAACACGGATATAGAAAGGGCGGCGAACTGATTCTCACATGCACTTCTACTGCTCCCGCCTCCTTCAGCATGCGGATCAGGTTGGCAATGGTGGTTCCCCTCACAATGGAATCATCCACCAGCACGATCCGCTTGTCTTTTACCGCCGGTTCCAGCACGCTCAGCTTCATGCGCACGGCGGCCTCCCGCTCCTTCCGGGTAGGCTTAATGAAAGTTCTGCCTATGTAGCCGTTCTTATAAAACGCCTGCCCGAAGACAATCCCGCTCTCCCGCGCATATCCCTGTGCCGCCGGAAGCCCCGACTCCGGCACCCCTGTCACCAGATCCGCCTCCACGGGATAAGACTCTGCCAGCAGCTCTCCCGCACGGATTCTGGCGTCGTACACCCGCACACCGTCCATCGTACTGTCCAGTCTGGCAAAATAAATATACTCGAAGATACAGTGGGCACACCGCTCCGCCTTCGGCAGCATCTGCGACCGTATCACTCCGCCGGAAATCGTGACCACCTCCCCCGGCAGAATATCCCGCACAAAAGAGGCCCCCACAGCATCCAGCGCGCAGGACTCCGAAGCCAGCACATACGTCTGCCCCCGTTTCCCCAGACAAAGAGGCTTTAAACCATAAGGATCCCGCACCCCGATAAGTTTTCTTGGACTCATAATAACCAGCGCATAGCCTCCCTTTATTTTCAGAGCCGTCCTGTATACTGCCTCCTCCACCGAAGCCGAGTGCACCCGTTCCCTCGCGATATGAAAAGCGATCACCTCCGAATCCGTGGTGGTGTGAAAGACCGCTCCGTTCCGGATCAGCTCCCATCTCAGTTCCGGCGTATTGATCAAATTGCCATTATGGGCAAGCGCGAGCGTCCCCTTGATATAGGACAGCACAAGGGGCTGGGCGTTCCCGGCCACGGACGCACCCGTCGTAGAATAGCGCACATGGCCAATGCCGAGATTCCCGTCCATTTTTTCCAGAGTCTCTTCCGTGAACACCTCGCTCACCAGACCGGGATCCTTGTGAAAGCACACATTCCCCCGCTCCTTATCGGTTCTGGAAACCGCCATGCCGCAGGCCTCCTGTCCTCTGTGCTGTAACGCCGTCAATCCGCAGTAAATCCACGGCGCCACGTTATCTCCTTCCGGTCCGTACATGCCCACCACACCGCAGGCTTCCTTTATTCCGGCCATCTTCATTCCTCCTCACAGACAGAGGGCTTCCGCCTTTTCTCTGTCATTGCTTTCCGTTTTCTGACTCCGGCTTCTTGCGTATAAGCCCACTCTGCTTATACGCGCAAAACGGGACAAAGAAATCTTTTCAGACTTCTTTGTCCCGACTTGTTTATTCTATCACAGGCAGTTCCTTTTTTCCAGTGTCTTTTTTGCTTTTATTGTCCGCTTATATTATTTTTCTTACATCATATCCCCTCTAACCTCTCACCACCGACAACACTCCGTCCGTCATGCCATAGACCACATCCGCCGCCGCGGCCACCGCATCGTTATGGGTCACCACGATCACCGCGTAATTGTCCTCGTGGGCCAGCTTGCACAGAAGCTCCACGATCACCTTCTCATTCTGGCTGTCCAGATTTCCGGTCGGCTCGTCAGCTAAAAGAATCTCACCGCCCGCCGCGATAGCCCTCGCGATGGCAACTCTCTGCTGCTCCCCGCCGCTGATCATACCGGGCATCTTTTTGTAAAGCGTTTCCGGCAGTCCCACCTTATCCAGATATTCCCGCGCCTTCGCCTTTGCCACTTTCGCCGGGACATGCTGCAGCTCCATGGGGAACATGACGTTCTCCATCACCGTCAGCAGGGGGAACAGATGAAAAGCCTGATAAATGACCGACGCCCGGTTCAGACGGTAAGCGTCCCGGTTCATCTTCCGCATGTCCTCCCCTTCTACGGTAAGCGTCCCCTCTGTGGGCACATCCAGCCCCGCAAGAAGGGACAGGAAGGTACTCTTGCCGCTGCCGGACTTGCCTGTGATCGCGTACACCTTCCCCCGCTCAAAAGAACAGTTCACCTCCGAGAGCGCCTTCGTCTTCTGGTACTTCGTCTGGTAGATGTAACTCACATTTACCGCCTCAATGATTTTTTCCATGTTTTCCTCCATTCTACCGCCTGGGCGGTACTTTTATTTCCACAACAATTCAGGTTGACTCCGAAAGAAGTGAAAGAGGCTCCTCCCGCAGATTTCTGTAAATTCCTGAAAGGGCCATTCCCACAGTGAACAGAAAAACCAGACCACCGCTAAAAACCGTTATCCGCCAGTCCGTCTCCGTCAGATAAGCGGATTGCAGCATCCCGCTCCCCTCTGTATCCGCGTCCGCCGCTTTCTCCTCGCTTTTCTCCCTGTTAAACTGTACCTCCCCGTTGCTGAACCGGGTGTCAAATGTTTCAACGGACGTCATCTGCGCCGCTGCGCTGCCTGCAAAGAGCTGACCCGCGAAACCGCCCGCCACGCTGCCCGCGAAGGCGATGGTCAAAACACCTGCAAGAAGTGCGCGGGCGCACTGTCCTTTCGTCATGCCCAGACACCGCTCGATGGCCGTCTGTTTTTTCTGCCTGGTGATGAAAAGATGGCAGAAAAAGATTACAATACAGACCGCGCTTACCACGCCGGTTGTCAGAAGGACTGCAGACAAGGTCTGCATATTTTTCAGTCCGCCCTCCAACTTACTGTAGCCGCCGTCGTAGAAAGTGATCTCCACATGGTCCACCCCCTGCGCCTCCCACAGTTTTCTGTAGTTTTCCATGCTTTCCGTTCCATTGGGAATCCGAAAGGAGGTGGTATATCCCTTCATAGGGCCAAACAGCGCAATGTGCTGTTCGTCGCTGTTTTTGATGGAAGCCTTCGGGATAAACACTTCGTTTCTGTCAAGCGTATATCCCCAGTCCCCGTCTCCGCCGACGCCCACCTCATAAATCCCCTTGATCGTATAATCGCTCTCCTCAAAGGGTTCATAGATGCCGCCCTCCGCGTTTAAACGGGCCTCCCCTCCGCCCCTGCCCGGAGAGGCCGCGTAGTTGGCATAGCGAAGCGCCAGATGCAGGGAATCTCCTGCCTTAAGTTTGTTTCTTCTGGCGAAACGGTCCGATATCAGACACACTTTATTTCCCTGCTCATAGTCCTCTTTGGAAAAAAGCGCCCCCTGCGACAGATAAGCCTGCTTCGTATAAAAAGCCATAATCAGATTCAGATCCTGCGTGGCTGTCACAGGAAAAGTCTGAAACAAATACCGCAGTTCAAAATCCCGACAGAGCGTCAGCCACGCTTTTCCCCGTTCCGTCTCATAAAACCCCGGCGTCAGTTCTTCTATCCACGTCCCCTCCAAATCCGTGGGCAGCCGCTTCCCGTCCGCGTCCGCCTGTGTGGAATAAGGCCCCTCCATGGGCACATATTCAAAAATGGCGGCAGCGCCCTTCTCTTTCCATTCATGGGTCCATCCGTCTGCCAGCGCCATCAAATATGTTTTATCTGCATACAGGGTCTGCGGATGCTGCGTATTGTGATCACACAGATAAATGGGAGAATAATTCACCGGATAAGTGCTGTACAGTACCCGTTTTACCTCTATCTTTACCGGACCGGCAGGGACACAATCTTCTAAGGGCGACGCTTCTATAATCATAGCCTGCGTCATCCCCTCGTTTTCCTCCCTCAGCTTATAATCAAACGACTGCGCCTCGTAGTAAGCCCGCTGCTCCGGTCCGCTCAGATATCCGGCCCCTGCAAAGTCCAGCACATCGCTGGAGACGGTTTCCCCATACACTGCCCTGTTAAAATACCGGAAGTCTCCCTCGTCCGCATACCATACGGCCTCCTGCAGTGTCCTCTCCGGCATCTGCTCTACCGTTCCGATGGTCACAAAAATCTCCTCAAACCGTCTCAGATTGTCGCCGCTGAGTTTCCAGAGACTCCCTCCCGCACAGACAAGCGCCACCGTAAAAGACAGCAGCAGGAAAAAGAGCGCCGTCTTCACCGGCGTGCGCACAAGTCTGGTCAGACTGTTCCTGATCATCATACTTTCCTCCATAGTTTTGCCCTGCCACATTGCAGAGAATGCTGCGTTCTCTACACTGCTTAATCCTTTTTGGTCAGCATCTCCATCACGCTTAACCTGTGAAGCGCCAGAACCGCCATCGCCGCTCCCGACAGAAATGCCAGAAAAAACATGGCTCCCGACAGTACGAGCACACGGACCGCCGGATGCAGAACCCCCCATGCCGCCAGACTGCCCAAAAGACAGGCCCCCGCCGCCACAAATGCCGTCTCCCCGAAAAGCATGAAAAAGCTCCTGCCCCGCCCTGTTCCGAGAGACCGCATGAGCGCGTATTCCCCCCGCCTGCTCTGCAAGGAGAGATAACTGCACAGATACCCGATAAAAATCACAATCACCACAAGAAAGGGAAACATTCCCCGAAGGAGCGCCAAATTCTTCGAAAGCGTCTCCGCCGAACGGATAAAGGATTCATCCATGATCGTCAGCGCGTTTCCGTCAAAGCGGAACTCCGCTCTGGTAACCACCGGCAGAAATTTCACTTCGTCATGCATCTGGGCTTTCAGCGCATTTAACTGAAACGGATCCTTCACTACAAAAAAGCCTGAGTCCGCAAAAAACTCGATTCCCTGACTGTGGTAAGCCTCCCGCATGTAGTCAAAGGGCAGGATAACCTCCGGCGCCACCCAGCTTCCACGAAAGTCGCCGATCTGCATACTTCCCACAATCTGACAGGTATCGGTAATAAGCGGTTCAATAAAGATCTCGCTCCCCTCCAGTGCATAACGATAGTAAAATATGGTTAACATAACGTCATCACCGAGATGCAGCCCCCGCTCTTCCATAAGCGCAGCGTCCAGAATGCAAGCCTTCTGCGCCGTCTCCAGAATACGCTCATCCACCCCCGGAAGAAACGCAATCTCCTCCCGCTTCATACCGGAAACGCCCTCCGGCGCATTCATTCCCATACCATAATGGTTCAGATTTTCCTTGTATTCCTCCACGGTAAATGCGCCGAACCCGAACTTTAACCGCACGGTAAAAACCGGATCCTTCACATACTCCGATTCGCGCACACCCATCACCCGATCCTCCCTGATGGTCATGCCCTCCTTCTGGGCGCCGTTTAATGTGCTGATTCTTGCGGTGACCGTAAGCACCTCTGGGAGATTTGCAAGCTGTCTTTGTGTGCTGTCCATATTCCCGGCGTAGACATCCAGAATCAGAACGGTCAACACGCCGATCAGGATATGAAGAATACTCTTTTTTCTGTGCCGCGCAATATTTCTCACGGTCTGCCTCATAAAAAACTTCATGTTTTTCTCCCTGTCAGAGCTGTCTGCCGTGCCCAGACACCCAGTTTTTATGCCGGTTCTTCTTATATGCCTTGCTTTCCCACACGCGCCTCAATTCGGCATAACACTTGCCGTCCTCCTTGGTCAGTTCCAACTCCAGAGCTGCCTGCCGCTCCCTGTTTTCATCCACGATCCAGAGCCGGAACGCCCCTTTCATAATCCTGCCCGCATCCTCCGGCCGCTCCGGCGCCACCCACCATTCAAGCCTGTCGCCAAATTCCAGAATATCATCATCCCTGATGATAACCATCTGTTTGTCATAGACATAGTTTTCAGGCACCTCAACCCGGAAGGTGCATATATAAGGATAATAAGCGCTCCTCCCATTGTCATAAAACGGCTCCTCCCCCTCCTCAAGCGTCTGATAAGGTTCCTTTTTCAGCAGAATCCGTTCTCCCTCCACAAGTTTCTGCCAGCCGTGCTCCTCTGTAGCCGCATAGACCACCACCTCTTCCCCGATCACTCCGGTTCCCTTAAAATACAGAATAGATAAAAGCAGACAGGCCGCAAAAACTGCCGCCGGTATTCCGGGTGCCAGTCTCCTGTTTCGTTTTCCCGCCTTTACACCCTCTATGATGCGTTCCCCCGCAGACTCGTCAGGCACAATTCTGTACGCTGCCGCGCGCAGACGGTTCCCTGCGTCCTCATCAGAAGAAAGCCGCTCTTCCTCCTCTGTTTCTTTTCCGTTCCACACTCTCTCTTCCATTAAGACACGTCTCTCCTTTCCTCTCCGCAGTCTTGCGAACAAAGGCTGTTTCCGGTGCTTTCCCCTGTCTGTCATCCCGTCTCCTCCAGCAGATCTCGCAGCTTTCCACGCCCTCTCTCCAGACGCTTTCTGACGGCGGATTCCGAAATGCCAAGCATCTGTGCGATCTCCTTCCCCTGATACCCTTCCACATAATGCAAAAGCAGTACTTCCCTGTATCTGGACGGCAAAAGTAAGAGGCTGTCCATCAGTCTCGTGTCTTCCTTCTCCTCATAGTACCGGGATAACTGCTCCATCCCGATCTTCGGGTGATTTTTATAAAAGCGCAGCCTGTTTTTGCAGAGGTTGATATCCACCCTGATCAGCCACGCCTTCCGATGCTCCTCCGTCTCAAACACGCTCCCGCGCTCCCTATGCTCCATATATTTAATCAGTGTATCCTGCACAACATCCTCCGCGTCAAAGGCGTTCTTCATCATCACAAAGGCAACTCGGTATAGCATATTGCCAAACTCCTGAAAAACCGCTTCCACGCTCTGGTCCGGGCTGTCCGTCCTTCTCTCCAATATGTCACCGCCTTCGGGCGTCCCCGTTTTTTCTTCCGCTTTTCATTCCGTCAGACAGGTTCCTTTTCCGGGCAGCCATTCCTTCTAACCTGCCGCCTGTCATGAAACGACTCCTGCTATTAATAAAACACATGACGGCGCGAAAATGTGACACCCTTCCTGATTTTTCATAATAAGTAATTGCGAAACCCGGTTCTCCCCTCCGCTCCCTCTCTACAGATCTTCCGGTTTATTCCGCTTCCTGTACTCCTTCGGAGAACAGCCCACCCTTTTTAAAAACTGCCTGTTAAAGTTGGAAAGATTGCTGTACCCGCAGGAAAACGCAATATCCGCGATTTGTTCCGCGCTGTCGCTGAGCGCTTCGCAGGCAGCCTGAATCCGAAGCTGGGTCAAATGCTCGATGGCGCCGATCCCCACCGCCTTCCGAAAACACCTCATAAAGTGACTCTTGCTCAGGTGTACCAGCCCGGCTAACTGCTCCACCGTAATATCCTCCCTGAAATTCAGCGCCATATACTCAAGCGCCGGACGGATCGCCTCTGTCTCTCCCTCCGTGCCGTTTTTTTCAAACAGAATTTCCCCGCTCTCCTCCAATGTCCAGATCAGGCGCAGAAGCTCACTTTTTAAAAGCAGATCCGAGCGGGCCGAGTTTCCCCGCACACAGGAAAAAATCCGCTCCGCCAGCGCTCTCAGCTCTTCGTAGGCCGCCGCGTCCCTGCGGATGCAGACGTTTGTGCGGATATTGCCCTTTATCACCGGCCGGATGCACTCATTCGTACAGCGGTCGCCGCTGCCCGCACCCAGCATGACAGGGCTGAACACGAGAGCGTCATACAGCATTGGCACCAGACCGGCAGTCGAATGGCCGCCCTCGCATTCCTCCTGCTCTTTTACCGCCAGCCCCCGCTTCTCCTCCCTGCACAGGTATGTCGCGTGCAGCATATTGGGCGGTATGAGCAGCAGTTCCCCCTCCCCCGCCTCCAGCTTCCGGCTGCCGCATATAAACACGCCCCTGCCATGCAGAATATGAATCAGCTCAAACTCGCCGTGCCAGTGCATAGGCACGTTCACAAACCACTCCGGCAGCCTGCACTCATAATAACTGTACGGAATCCATGTGGTACTGTGACGTCTCTTTTCCTGTGTCCCTCTGTCTGGTGTCATGACCTCTCCTCCCCGGAATTGTGATAGAAAAGTATCATTAAGGAGTAGCATTTTAATAGCATTACCCTTCCCGATAATAATATTATACTATTACATCCCGTATTTCTCAATCGTTTAAGTGAGACATACGGAGCCGGAAACAGAAAGGAAAAAAGAAAAGGAGGCAGATCATGACATTTGAAAAAGAAAACGGTGCGCTCGTATGCCGCCATATGGGGGAAACGCTGCGGATCGAACCGTGGGGAAAAGATTCTTTCCGTGTACGCGCTTCTATGACGCCCCGTTTCACCGGAAACGAACAGGCATTGACCGAAACAGTCGAACATATGGACACACAGATTGCCATTACGGAGGAGGACCACTGGGTGGGCGACGGCAGCATCGACAAACGGCCGATTGCTTCCATCGTAAACGGCCAGCTTAAGGCCGTTGTCAATTTCGCGGGCGTTATCTCCTTTTACCGCGGGCAGAAACTGATCCTGCGGGAGTACTTCCGAAACTACGACGGCACGCTCTCCAGAGAAAGCCGTTGCCTGAAACTGGTAAACCGGGAGTGGAAGGGCGTGATCGGCGGCAGCGAGTATACCCTGAACGTAAAATTCGAGAGTAACAAAAAGGAAAAACTCTTTGGCATGGGACAATACCAGCAGGACTGTCTGGATTTAAAGGGCTGCGTGCTGGAGCTTGCCCAGCGCAATTCCCAGATTTCCGTTCCCTTCGCTGTCTCCTCTCTGGGTTACGGTTTCCTCTGGAACAATCCTGCCGTTGGCCGCGTGAGCTTCGGAAAAAACTACACCGAATGGATCGCCCGCGCCACGAGAGAAATGGATTACTGGATCACCGTGGCAGATACACCGAAGCAGATTCTCGAAAACTACACCGCCGTTACGGGACGCGCCGGCATGTTCCCTGAGGATCTGATGGGACTGTGGCAGTGCAAGCTGCGCTACCGCACACAGGAGGAAGTCTTAAGCGTAGCGAGACAGTATCAGAAAGAGGGCATCAAACCAGACCAGATCGTCATCGACTTCTTCCACTGGACAGTGCAGGGAGACTGGAAATTCGACGAGAAATACTGGCCTGACCCGAAGGCTATGGTGGACGAGCTGCATGAAATGGGCATCAAAGTCATTGTGTCTGTATGGCCTTCCGTGGATCGGAAGAGCGAAAATTTCGGCCCCATGATGGAGCGCGGCCTGCTCATCAAAACCGAGCGCGGCGCGGCGCAGACATACGACTATCAGGGCGACTGCGTGGAGATCGACCCCTTCAACCCGGAAACCCGCAAATATGTGTGGGACGTATGTAAAAAGAACTATTTCGACTACGGCATCGACGCCTTCTGGCTGGACAACTCCGAGCCGGACTACGGCGTGTACGACTTTGAAAACTACCGCTACTTTGACGGTCCCGCGCTGGCGCTCAGCAATCTTTATCCCCAGCTCTACAGCCGCGCTTTCTACGACGGCATGTGTGCGGAAAACAAAGGCCCTGTGGTCAACCTGCTGCGCTGCGCATGGGCCGGTTCCCAGAAGTACGGCAACGTGGTATGGTCCGGCGATGTGCCGAGCACCTTTGAAGCCTTTGCCGACCAGCTCCAGTGCGGCCTGAATATGGGACTGGCGGGCATCCCCTGGTGGACGACGGACATCGGCGGCTTTATGACCGACGACGTGAATGATCCGGATTTCAGACAGCTCCTGATCCGCTGGTATCAGTTCGCCGTATACTCTCCTGTCCTGCGTATGCACGGCGACAGAGGGCCTTACAATATCCCGCCCCTCGACGACCGTGACTGGGGCGGCGGCTATCTCCACACCGGCCAGCCAAACGAGCTGTGGAGCTACGGCGAGGACAATTACGCCATTATGAAAAAATACTACGATGTGCGCATATCCCTGCACGACTATATCAGAGAGTTGTACACGGAAGCCCACGAGAACGGCTCCCCGCTCCTGCGCACCATGTTCTATGAGTTCCCGGAGGACGAAAAGTGCTGGGAAACGGAAGATCAGTATATGTTCGGCAGCCGTTTCCTCGTTGCACCGGTTCTGCACCTGAATGAATGGAGCCGCGCAGTTTATCTCCCCGCCGGGAAATGGCGGCTTACCTCCACGGAGGAGGTTTTTGACGGCAAATGCACCGTCCGCGTGGACGCGCCCATCGACTATATGCCGGTATTTGAACGCATGGCATAGACGTTTGGAAAAGGCGGCTGCAAACGGACACATGCAGCCGCCCTCACAAAAGAAGAGGATGGAACCGGCAGAATCTGCCCTGTATTCCATCCTCTTCTCTTATATGATTATAACCTTCTCCCCCTGAGAAACCTTACTTCGCCGGCAGCGCAAACTTAGCAATCAGTTCGTCTAAAGAAACTGCCTGCGCCGACAGCTCCTCGCTGGTAGCCGAAGACTCCTCGGCCACAGCCGCGTTCGTCTGAATGACGTCGGAAATCTGGTCGACGCCCAGCTCCGCCTCTTTCATAGTCGCCATCTGACTTGAGGAAATGGAACTCAGCTCCTTGGAGGACTCTGCCACCTTCCGGATTCCCTCCACCACAATCGCCAGTGAAGAAACTGCACGCTCCGCTACCTTATTGCCGTTTTCCACTTCTTTCATGGTGCCTTCAATCAGCGCTCTTGTATCCACAGCCGACTTGCTGCTCTGCTCCGCGAGCTGTCTGATCTGGTCAGCCACAACGGAGAAACCGCGCCCCGCTTCTCCTGCCCGCGCCGCCTCTATGGACGCGTTCAGCGAAAGCATATTTGTCTCAGACGCAATATTTTCAATTTCCGAAATAATATTTCCGATCTTATGGGACGCCTCGCTGATGCGGGACATCGCCTCCACCATTTCCTTCATATCGCCGGTGCTGCGGTCAGCCACATCCGCATATTCCTGCGACTGCCTGTAAGCATCCTCCGCAGAATCCGCCGCTCTTCTTGCCGCCTCCGAAATCGTAGTGATCGTCGCATGCAGCTCCTGCACCGCGCCAGCCTGCTCTGTCGCGCCCTCGGCAAGGCTCTGGGACGTATCTGCCAGATTGGATGAACCTGCGGAAACCTGCTCCGAAGACATCCCGATATAACGCAGCGTATCAATCATATTGTCTCTCAACTGTTTCAGAGAATCGAATATTTGAAGAAATTCTCCCTTGTAGCGGGCGCCATCCTTAGAGCGGACGACAAAATTGGAATTTGACATTTCACCCAGAATATATTCCAGATCATAAATGACAAAAATAAGGGTCTCGGACATATCCTTCGCCGAACTGATAATATCGGCCACCTCGTCATCCGCCTGTGTCTCCGGAAACGGCGTGGAAAGATCGCCCTCGGCAAACAGGGCAAGTCTGTCTTTTAACTCGATCAACGGTGCGGAAATATTCTCCGCGATATTTCTGCCCAGCCGGATGGAAGCCACAATAGCAAGCAGAATAATCACTGCAATCACCACAACAAGCGCTATGCAGACAATCGTCATGACAGTAGAAACGCTGTTTCCCCGTTCTACCTTAATATCCATAATCTCAATCAGCTCATCGTTAATATCATCGTAGAGCGGCATCAGCTCGTCCATCGCTCTGGCCTGAGCCTGCTCGCACAGAGCCCTGTCCGTCGTGCTGCCCAGCTCAATAATCTCCTGATCCAGCGCCCAGTATGTAGGAAGCTTGGAGGAAATGTCCGCGTAAACTGCCTTATTCGCGTCAGACACCATGAACTTCTCCAGATCCGCAAAACTTTCGGTGAAATCCGCCACGCTTGCATCATGGGATGCGCGCATACTCTCAATCGCTGCCTCGTCATCGTACCCGATACATCCGCGGAGTGTGGAACGCGCCTCCGCAAAATGCGTCATCGCCTTACCCACGTCACCCTGCGCAAATCCGTAATCCTTTAGTGCGCCCGAGTATACACATGCCACCACAATCAGCGTAATCAGCGCTGCTACCGCCACTACTGCCGGAATGCCCGACGCGGTCACAAATCCCCGCACCAGGCGCTCCTTAATCCGATATTTTTTCAATTTTTCGTACATCCCGATTCCCTCCTGATACACTCCCCGTATTTAGTCTTAATTGCACCTTACATTCTACATTATACCAGCTTTTTTCCATAATACCAGTTTATTCTTCACAAATATTTCACGAATCGTTTATAAGAATTTAATTTTCCTGTATGTCGTATTATCATTTTCCCCCTCCCCTCAGAAATGCCTCCGCCACAGCCGGATCGAAGTGTGTGCCGCTCTCCTCCCTGATGACTGCATAAGCCTTTTCTGCCGGCATGGCCTCTTTATAGCAGCGCTTTGAAGTCAATGCGTCAAACACGCCAGCCGCCGGTTTCCGACAAGCACCGCCGCCGCTGTAATCACCGGATACAGAATCGTGAGAATCACAAAAAAGGCGATGTCCGCATCCGGAAAATATAGACAATATTAAACCCGAAATGCAAAAATACCGGGTAGAGCAGATTCCTCTCCCGCTCCAGAAAAATATTCATCAAAACGGTAAGGCTTCACGAAGGCCATTCTCGTTTCCTCCGGACGAAACCATTTCCAGCCGATCAGCAAAAGATAAGTGGGCGACCATGCAATCAGATTACGTATCACCCACATGGGCACCGCCGGCTCGTGGAAAATCAGACTCGCCGGACCGTCCACAAAAATAATGAGCGACCAGATCAGAACGCAGGAGCTGATAATGTACTTCTTTAAATAATTGGTTTTTATGAATTGATTCCTCCCTTATAATAACATCTGTTTTGTTTTCGACCGTCAATCTGTCGGTAATAGTGCAAAAAAACTACTGAAACAGTGGAAGCACAACCGTCATCATACTCCCCTGCTCCATCCGGAGGAGCCGCTCCAGATTATAGATAAATGCCTCCATCTTCCTCTGCCGCAGCTCCCCGCTCTGTTCCGCAAGCGTATCAAAAACCGTATTGGCGTAGAGAAACGTCATCTCCGCCACCTCCGCCGGATAGTCTGTGTGGCAGATCCCTTCCGCCACCCCCTCTTCGATCAGTTCCGTGAGCAGGGGATTCACTCCGGCGAGCAGCCTCTCCTGTATCTTCTGGTGCATCAGGGCGTTCTGCGGTTTGTGAATCTGCTCCATAAGCGCATCGCCCCATCCCTCATGGATCTGCAGGGTGCGGATCATCAGGGTCAGCCGCTGTAATACGGAAAGTTCTCTTCGTCCCACCAGTTCCCTGGCTCTGACGAGCATCTGTCCGATCATCCGCCCGATCACAGCGTCCAGAATCTCCTCCTTGGACTGAAAGTGATAATAGAGCGTTCCCCTCGCGATCCCCACCTGTGCCAGAATATCGCCGGTGCTTGTCTGGTCAAAGCCCTTTGTACTGAATAAGCGCTCCGCCACATCCAGTATTTCATTTTTTCTCTCTTCTGCTTCCTTTACAATCCGCATCGTTCACCTGTCTCCCACCGCACTACCGACTGACTGTCGGTTTGATTTTAACACGCAGGAGGCGGGCTGTCAATCCGGATTGTCCTTCTCACTATCCTTTCTTCTCCCTGTCCTTCTTTTCCTTCTCTTTTTCCTCCATCTTGTCAACTGCCTGTTTTATAGCATCCAGATTTTTGTCTTTGTCCTTATTCCCGTCTCCCACCTTTTCATCCACGGCACCGGAAAACCACTTCGACAAAGGATCCGCGTAATTTCCGTTTCGTGTATAAGTTCCCTTTGTCTTCGCAGCGGCGGCCGCGCTGGATGCCGCACGGCTGATGCTTCCCGCTTTCTGTGACACATGACCGGCAAAGGAGCCATGCCCCGCAAATGTGGATTTTAAGGTGTTTATGTTAGCCTTTTTTAACCCCTCTTCGTCCAGCTCCAGCTTATTTCCTTTTCCCACATGAATACCAATTTTCGAGAGCAGATTCTGTGTTTTATCTGTCATTTGCGTCATCCAGACTGCATTGCGAAGCACATTTGGCGTATCCGAATTTCCCGCCTGCTCTACCACAGAATTGTAATCCGTCACAAAGGCTTTCACCGCCTTTGTTATAGCATCCCAGTCATAATCTTCCGTTTCGGTCTCCTCACCGGTTTCTTCGTCCCTCTTCGTTATCTTCTTCTTTTCCCAGAGAGCGGGATCGCCCAACGCCTCAGCCGATTTTTTCAGAGAATCCGCGCCTGTCCCCATCAGCGTCAGTTTCTGCACGGTATCTCCCGGCACAAGCGCTTTTTCAGCCTCCTGCCTGGCACAGTAAGCCTTCATCATCCTCCCATAACTTCCGTTTTTGATCGAAGCATAGTCCGAGAGCATACTGCCGCCTGCATAAACGGAACCGCCCAAAAGAGCCGTGACATCGTAACCCGAATCCAGATTTACATATTTCATATAATCGTTTGCCATATCCTCCTGCCTCCTTATTTATCATTTCAATACTGTTTTTCTTTTTCACTGATTGTTTCGGAACCTGTGATGGCAAACTAAACCGAAATGCTGTGGAATACCCTTTTTCTGCTGTAAAGAAAAGTGAAAACCCTGACAAAAAGGACTTGCATCCTGCCCGCAAAAAATAGTAAAATATAAATAAATATAACAACAGACAGAAGACACATCATCCTTTAGTGGGGGAAGGAGATGATTTTATGGGAATTGGCAGCATCACATCGACAGGCAGCATGTCTGCCATGCAGATGCCGGCGACGGGCTTAACGGATCAGAAAAGCAAAAATCTGCAGACAGAAATCACAGACGTGCAGCAGCAGATCCAGAAGCTCTCTTCTGAGGAAGATCTCTCTGCCAGCGAAAAAGCCAACGAGCAAAAGAAGCTCAAGCGTGAAAAATCCAGTCTCGATACCGAGCTGAAACAGCATCAGGAAGACCTTCTCCGGTCACAGAAAAGAGAAGAAATGCTGGCAGAACTCCGGTCAGCACAGCTCCCGGCACAGGAGGAAGAGGAAAAAGAGGACAGCCAGTCAGCCGAAGCCTCCTCCGGCACGGCAGATGAGAAGGCACAGCCTGCCAGCGAAGGGCAGACGCCCCAGCCGGGTACCGTCATAACACAGAACAGCGACGGCACCGTCATTTTAAAGGAAGTCATGAATCCGGCCAGGAGCAGTGGCACGGACACCGAAAACAAACCGGCTGACGAAGTAAAAGAAACAGCCGCTGCCGCATCGGAACCGGAGTCTGAGGAGGACGGGACAGATACAGATACAGAGGCAGCCACCGCATTCAGGCCGACCGAAAAGGAAATGCAGGCCATGGTTTCCGCAGACTCTTCCATGCAGATCGCACAGCGTCAGGGAACGCTCGTCGCCAAAACAACCGACGGCATTGCCATCTTAAAGGGAGAGATCAAACAGGATGCGTACCGCGGCACAGATACGGAGCGAAAAGAGGCCGAACTCAAAGACATGCAGAAACGGCAGCAGCAGGAAATGACCTTCCAGTTCGCTATGTTAGGCGAAGCCGGCGGCGCCATGCAGGCAGCGTCGGAAACAGACAACGCCGGGACCGCCGCACAGGCGAGTGCGGACAGGACCTTTCAGGTCAGCGGTCTGAGCGCGGCACAGCAGGAAGAGGAGGCCGCCCGGCAGGGATTTCAGGTTACTATCGCGTAATCCGGTTTTAAACATAAAAAGAGTACAGGGAATTGCATCAATCCGTCCTGTACTCTTTTTTGATTGTCACCCGGTATGAAAAATCCCGCCATGCCCTGCCTGCGCTCTCACCGGCATACGAAACCGCACGCTCAATGAGCCGTATCCACAATGGCGATACTGGAATCTCCCTGCATCGCCTGCCCGATAACCGCCGCCTGCAGCTTCTGGAACGATCCATAGGATGAGGTTGCGCCGGACAGGGCGTCAATCTGCGTTTCCCCCTGTCCCTCCAGGAGCTGCCCGGCATAATAGCGGGTGTACTCGTTAGGATAAGTACCATCGCTGTGCAGCATGGTCTGCATATATGTATTGTCCCAGCTTTTGATAAAGCCGCTGGCGTTCTCCGCATTGTATTCCACCGAAACTATGCTCCCGCCCTTGACCATAATCGTGATATATTCTTTCCATCCAAAATTGAAATCAGCCGCTTGTGCGGTGTAATAGCCATCCTGCAGTCCTGTCTGTTCCCCGCAGGCTGTAAACAGCATCATATACACCAGAATCAGCGTTATGCCAAGCATCCGTCTCATATATCATACTCCTCCTTCAAAGCAAATTTCTTTACCTGCGCCTGAAGTTCCTCGGCCTCCTTCGCCAGAAGTCCGCTGGACTGCCTTGTTCCTCCTGCATTCTGGAGATTCCTGTCCGCTATATCGGAAATGGTAGCGATCCGCCCCTCCATGCTGATCAGCGCTTCCTCCTGTCCCTGCACTGCCGCCACAAGCTGGTCTGAAATGGCGCTGATCTCTGTGGAAACACCGTAAATAGACCGCAGAGACTCCGCCGTGCTGGCATTCAATTCTACACCCGTCTGAATAACGGCTCTGGTACTTGCCACAATTTCCACCGCGCTCTGGGCTGCTTTCGCACTTTTGCCCGCCAGATCCTTCACCTCTTCCGCCACAACGGCAAAGCCCTTGCCCGCGCTTCCGGCATGAGCCGCTTCCACGGAAGCGTTCAGAGCCAGAATGCTCGTCTGGAACGCAATGTCGTCAATCGACTTAGCGATGGTCGTAATCTCCTGCGCGTGTGCACTGATATCGTCCATGGCATTGGAAAGGGCCGTCATCTGCGTATTCGCCTCCTGCACCTTTCTCGTAATTTCTACGGTCATCGTCCGCGTCTGGCTGCTGCTCTTCGTCACGCCGGCAAGCTGCTCCTTGACATGGGTCACCTCGTCAACCAGCGCTTCCGTCGCCTGATTCTGTTCCAGAGACGCCTCATGTAACTGCCCTGACTGGCCGCTCAGCTCATCCGCCATGCTGGCGAGACGTGTCGCCGCCGCGCGGAATCCCGTAATGGTCTCGTTCATGGACTGCAGGATATTGCCCAGACTGTTTCTGATCTGTGTAAAGTCTCCCCGGTACTCCACCTGGGGCTCAATCTGCAGGTCACCGTCTGCAACTCCGCTGAGTACCTCATGGATATCCGATATGTACCTGTTAAGGCTCTCCACCGTGTCGGCCAGCGTTCTTGTCATAATCTCCAGCTCATCCCCGGATCTTAAACTGATCACCTCCGTGTGCAGATCCCCGTCTGCCAGGGAAACCATGCGGTTTGTCACATTCTTTACCGGTTTTGAAATAGACCGGGCCATTTTCAATATCAGCAGAATGGAAATCACCAGTACCGCCAGTGTACATATCCCTGCCACTACCATCGCCTGGTCAATCAGGCTGTCATAATCTTCCTTTGGCACCTGAATCACTAACGACCACTGTGTCCCGCGGACAGGGGAAAACGCTGCCAGCATCTGCTGCCCGTCGACGGCAAATTCCGTCGCTCCCGTCTCTCCCGTCGTCACGCTCTTTATGGCTTCCTCATTGCCGCCGCTGAGCTCTAACAGCGTGGCCCCGGCTTTCACTCTCTCCTGATCCGGATGTCCGGTGACAATTCCTTCCCGGTTTACCATATAAGCCATACCGGTTTTTCCTATGTTAATACTGCTTAGCACATCATTCAGCGCATCGTATTTGTAGACGCCCACCAGATAATAAGCCGTCTCCCCCTCCGCTTTCACCGGCATACCGATCGTGATGCCGAGCTTATCCTGATAGATCGTGTTCGTATATGTCGTCAGATTGTCCGTCTCCTGCAAGAGCGCCAGAAAATCGGCATTCAAGCTGTCAGCCGCGCCGTCTATGCCCTGAACGAGGCCGCCGTTTTGATCATACAGAGCAATCGTATAAAATTCATAAATTTCGGCCGCCTCTGTCAGAACCGCTTGCCAGCCTTCCATTTCCGCATCCGCTCCGGAGGTCTCCTCTTCGCCTCCTCCAAAGCCGACTATGCTCATTCTCGAATCCCCTGCAAGCACCATCATCCGGTCTGCCAGCATGTGAATATTTGCTTCCACGGTCTTAGCTGACTGTCTTGCCATAGGCTGCAGACTGTCCAGCAGAATGCTGTTCGCCAGTGACTGCATGGAAAGAGCCATAATTACGCAGCAGACTGCCACCAATACGAGAATATTGAGTGTGGTATTCCTCAATATTCTTCCATTGAGACTCCTCCTCATTTTACGGCCAGAGCGGGAGTCTGACTTATTAGTTACCATTGTACACATCGCTCCTTTTCTCCAGATTTCCTGTTGTCAGGACACATAACAAAAGCCCACTTAATCCCCCGGCAGAAGCGTCCGCTTCCTTATACCGGTGGTCAATAGACTTTGTAAATATCATATCACGAACAGCGTAAAATGAAAAGACTTTTCTGGTACTTTTGGCACATTCTGCTTTTGCCCCCCCGACAGTTCCCGCCGCCCGGACTAATCATATTCGTGTTCCACCAGCATCTCATAAGTCACCCCATACTTCTTTGCGATATCACCCGCATAGGACATACCCTCCGGCGGCGCCATTGCAATTTTAAAGGAACGATTGCCTCCTTCCGCTTTTACAACAAGCGAAACCGCCTGCACTCTTCGCCCAGACGTCCCAGATCCATGGTTTTGTCCTCGTCCGCCGGAAAATGCGTGTAAATACAGTCAACCGGCTGGAACGAAAAAGAATCCGCCGGCACGAAAATCCCACCCTGGGCAAGCGCAAATAACAGGCCGACCGCCTGTGTGACCGTCGTCTTCCCGCCCCGGTTCGCTCCTGTCAGCACATATACCAGATTCCTTTTGTCAAAGTCCAAATCATTTTTTACAATCGTCTCCTGTTTCTGCGCGACCGCCGCCGCAAGTTTCAGATTGTAAAACCCTTTCGCGCGCATCACCCGCTCTCCCGCTTCTTCCGCCGCCAGCGTCCCCTTGCAAAAACCCATTCCCCGGCCGCTTAGCTTTTCTATGTACTGCGCAAAACGGACATAATAGATAAATTCCGGTATCAGGTCTGTTATCTCCGTGATGGTCACGGAAACATAACGGTCCAGTACGTTTTTCAGTTTTTTCACGACCGCCGAGAGCATCTGGTTGGTGACACGGTTCATATACCGCGGCACGTCCTCCATCATATCGCCCTCGGGAATCAGCGCGATTCCCCGAACGGGAATGATTTCCGGCATTTTGGACGTCTCTGCGGCAAAGGGATGAAACTTATACTCCTCCTTCCATTCCGTATCCGGCTTTATCACTTCCTTCATGGAAATTTTTTCACAGAAATGATCCAGAATATTAGATTTGGTAAAATACCTGCTGTTGATGGAAATCAGGCCGATCCCGTCCGCTTCAAAGCGGTCGTTTAAGTTGATGCCCACCGTAACGCTCCGCAGTTGTTCCGTCGTTGCCCGAAGAGCTGCAATATCCTTCTTCAACTCAGAAAACCCGTTATCATGATATAACCCGTCAACGTATTCCTTTAAACGAAGCAGCCCCTCCGCCTGCACCGGCGCATCCGAAAGACTCTTGAAAACAGCTTCCACACACTGGATATAGTCTTTCAGTTCATCCAGACGATGCATGAGATCCCACACATTCGCCGCCTCCTCAAATGTCTTTCCGATACTCCCGTAATCGCGCAGAAAATTAATTTTATCCAGAATACGCAGCATTTCATCCCGCATCGCCTCATTCCGGTAAATATCCGCAAAAACGTCGCTCCGGTATTTCGTCACTTCCGGGTTATCCGTCATTTTGGACAGAATGGACAAAAACAGCGTCCGCTCCTGCTTCTTCTCCGTGACCTGTTCGCACAGATAGTCAAGCCCCAAATCGTGTATGGCCGCCTCCGATAAGACTTTATAGTCGGGCGTATATCCGGGCGGCGTTAATAAACTGATGGCTTTTTCTTTGTGATTCATGGCAGTTCCTCCAGCGTTCACTTTTCTTCTTTTTCTATGTATTTCTATGCCTTTTGCTATATTATACCCTGCGTTCTGTTTCCCGCTCCATATGCTATTCCATGTGCTCTTTATGTTTTATTCTACATCAATTACCTATCAAATGAAACGGAAATTGCTTCCCGATAAAATAAATCTTTCCCCGAAATGAAAACTGTGATATAATACCGTCGATTCAGGGAATCATGACAAAAATAAGAGACATGGCAAAGACAAGAGACATAAGATGACAGACAGGAAGATACGCAGACGAATCAGCATATGTATCATTTTATCGCTGCTCCTCGCGGGAATGTATGTAAATGCAGACCCCGCCGGAGTTTTATTTGCGTCCGGCTTGTCCGGACATACTTCCGAAAGCCTCGCTCCTGTCCATTCAGGTACCTGTCATGACGCCATCGGTGCGACCAGACTGCCTGCCATACATAATATGGAAGTACAGGGGGCCGGATATCAGCAGCAGTACAGGGAAGTCCATGAGTCCCTTTTTTTGTCCTGCTTTGGCATTCATTCCGTATTAAAGGGAAAATTTCATAGTAACCATAGGGCAACATATTTATTCTGCCAGACGCAAAATGAGCGGATTACCGAATCCGTCTATCAATCCGACGGGAAAAAGCGAATCTGAAACTGTATCTGTACAAACCAGGAAAGGCATAATTGAATAACAGTTTTAGAAAGAAGGGAAATATATGTTGGCACAGGTTGTTGCAGTAGTCATTTTTATTGCAATGTTTCTTTTTATTGTGACTGAAATTGTGGAAAGACACATCGTTTCGCTTGTCTGCGCACTGTTGACGGTCATTTTCGTTTTTGGTCTGGGAATGCACAGCATGTCGGCGGTCATTGAAACGCTGAATATCAAGAGTATTTTTATGACAGAGTTCTGGTATCTGTCCGGAGAAACGTCAGGAAACAGCTCCGGCATCAACTGGGAGACGATCCTGTTTATTTTCGGTATGATGGTCATGGTCGAAGGCATGGCGCGCGTCGGTTTTTTCAGATGGCTCTGTATGCGCATAGCCAGACTCGTCAATTATCAGGTCATACCACTGTTTGTCACTTTTATGATTTTATCAACCATTCTGGCCATGTTTATTGACAGCATCACCGTGATTCTGTTTCTGGCTGCCGTAACGATTGAGCTTTCACAGCTTTTAAAGTTCAATCCGGTTCCCATGATTTTATCCGAGATCTTTTGCGCCAATCTTGGCGGCTCGGCTACCATGTGCGGAGATCCGCCCAATATCATTATCGGTACTTCGCTCGGCTATTCGTTTACGGACTTTGTGACAAATACCGGTGTGATTGCCGGTGTCTGCCTGATTGCGGTACTCGCTTATTTTTATCTGCTCTTTCGTAAGGAGCTTCTGGCGGGCGGGCCAAAAACAGTGGATTATGACAGTCTGCCAAGCCCGGAATCCACAATCACCGACAAAAAGGGCTTTGCGGTGAGCTGTGTGATCTTCGCCGCCGCCATTGTCCTGTTAGTCACCCACGCACAGACGGGACTTACCGTCTCTACCATCGGAAGCCTTGTGGCCGTCGCGACCCTGGTAACTTCGTGGAAGTATGCTATACTTTTGTTAAAAAAAGTGGACTATAAAACGCTGCTGTTCTTTATCGGTCTGTTTGTCGTGATCGGCGGATTGGAGCAGACCGGCATACTCGAAATTATGGCCGGATTTATCGGCAGAATCAGCGGCGGAAATGTGATGGTCATGATTGCGATTATCATATGGCTGTCAGCCATTTCAAGTGCGTTTGTGGATAACATTCCGTTCGCAACCACGATGATTCCGATTATTAAAAGTCTGTCGGCCACCTACGGCGTTGATTTGTCCATGCTCGCCTGGACGCTGGCAATGGGCACGGATATCGGCGGAAGCGCGACGCCCATAGGCGCATCGGCAAATGTGGTCGGTATCGCTACCGCGTCACGGGAAGGTTATGTGATCAAGTGGGGGTTCTACTGCAAAAAAATGATGCCGGCAACCGTAATTGTTGTCCTGATATCCATGCTTTTAATTTATTTCCGATATCTGTAAAGGGAGGTGGAACGGATGGAAAAACAATTGATTATTTCCGTGGGAAGAGAGTACGGCAGCGGCGGCCACGAAATCGCCGAGAGGCTGTCCGCGCATTATGGCATCCAACTGCTTGACCACAATCTTCTCGATGAGATCGCCGCTAAGAAAAATGTGAAGATGGACCATTTAAAAGGGTTGGACGAGAAACATAAAAATCCACTGTCTTCGAGGACGGTGAGGGGCTACAGCAGTTCGCCGGAAGAAAACCTTCTGTATCTGCAATTTGACTATCTGCGGGAAAAGGCGGATTCCGGAGAATCCTTTGTGATTGTCGGACGTTGCAGCGAAACCATCCTGAAACAATATGACAGTATGGTATCCATATTTATTCTTGCCGACCGCGACAAAAGAATCGAGCGCATTATGCGGCTGTATCATCTGACAGAGAGCGAGGCTGTCAAAAAGATCCGCGAAAAAGATACGAGCCGGAGACGTTACCATAACAGTTTCTGTGTCGGAAAGTGGGGCGATTGCAGAAATTACGACGTTTCCCTAAACAGCAGCAAGCTGGGCGTGGACGGATCGGTGAAGCTTTTGACAGACTACATTGACAGAAGAAGACAATAGCTCATAACCGACAGGCTGCCGGAACCTTTCCGGCAGCCTGTTCTATCTCATGAAACGGGAAGAGCGGCGCAAACAGGCGCGGTTCCTACTCTAAAATACCCGCCATCTTCTCTATCATTTCGTCTTCCTTGAGGCGGAACTTAATCTCCACCCTTCGGGATGCCGGCATGTCCACCTCATCCGTGAAACTGCCAAAAGCATCCTTCTGATAAACCGGCGTGCTCCACGATTTCCCATTGACGGTGAGTATCTTTTGAAGCTGTTCTATTTCCGTCTCGCTGAGTCCGTTTCTTTTGTTCAGACAAAAATCCGCCACGGCCTTGGCGCGCTCATAGGACAGCTCCATATTGCTCTGGTAGCCGCCGTCCGTGTCCGTGTGCCCTTCTATGATGATCTCCGCGATATAATCACGGAATTGATCCTGCAGCAGCACATCCAGATACATCGGGATAATATGCTTTAGCGTCTCCCTGCTGTCCGCGGTGAGGGAAGCGCTGTTGTAACGGAACAGCACATCGGAAGAAAACGTGATGGAGCCGGTCTGGGCGTCCACCTTCATGGTAGAATTGCTGAAAGCGGACTGCAGCGCCCCGATGATATCCGTGCGGATGCCGACGATATCCTGCAATTCCTGCTTTGTCGTCGTAAGCTCATTTCTGGCGTCCTCGATCTCCAGATAGGCGTTGTCCAGCTCTTCCTGCGTCAGGGCTGCCTGATCGTAGGCCTCCTGTAACTGCGCCAGGGAGGAGGCCAGCTCCCCGTTTGACTTCTCCAGCTCTGCCTTGGAAAGCTCCAGATCCGCTATCGTCGCATCCAGCTCGCTCTGCGCTGCGTTAAGTTCCAGCCTTGTCTGATCCAGATCATCCGTTTTTTGTCTGTATACGGCAAGGGTGATCGCTATCATCAAAATAAAAATCAGCAGAAGCGCCGCCATCATATCTGAGTAGGACTGCCAATAGCTGTGCTCCGCAAAGGCTTCCCTGTTCCTGCTTCTATTTCTCATATAAGTTCCTCATCTGTTCAAATGTATAGATCTGGCTGCTGATTTCATCGCTCATGTCGCTGCACATATCCGCAAGCATTTTCTTCTGTTCCATAAGCTCTCCCGCGAATACTTCCTGCCTTTCCATCACATTGGCAAGGGCCTCCTGCACGCTGCGGTTCACCTCCACCAAAGCGGTGACCGCCTCCACCATTTCCGCGGCACCAGCCGCGCTTGCAGCCTGCGACTCTCCCGCGCTCTTTAAGACACTTCCCAGCTTCTTAAAGTCCGCCTCCAGCGCTTTCTCCATCTGCGACGTAAATTTCTCCACGATCCGCTCCACGCCCGCCGTCTGTTCCATCGCATTCCCTTTCAACAGCTCAAGCATCTGTTTTAAGGAATTGGCCATTCCCGCCTGATAGACGAGCATCGTCGCCGCGTTCTCATCCTCTTTCAGGGCAGTCGGCTGCGCCGTCTGGCGGAACGCATCCAGAAATTCATGCAGCACGTCATAGGCATCCGACATAAGACTCCGGTAAACCACATTGAACACAAGCGAAAAAAAGATACCGTACACCGAAGTGTGAAATGCCACCTTCATGCCGGAAAGCAGGGAACCCACATTGTCGGAAATGGAAAAAATATCGTCCCCGCTGAATGCCCCCATGCCCATGGAAAGTCCCAGAAACGTGCCCAGTATTCCCAGACCTGTAAGCGTCCCGGAAACACCGGAGTTGAAGTAGTTCATACCTGCCCTGTCCAGAAGATCCTCATTGATATACTCTCCCAGATCGCAGTTCGATCCGCCTCTTCTGGTCATCGAGCCTCTTATCCGCAGCCGGTACTTATCGAACGCATCCTGCAGAGCCTCTTCCTCAAAAACCTTGTCGTTATTCTTATAATTTCCCCAGAGATTCTTCCCGCCGGCTTCCTTATATTCCTTCTGCAATCGGATCGTGGCATCTTCCAAATCGTAAATGACTCTGTTCAGCCGCCCGAAGCTGACGGAAGAGATGATAAAGACAATCCCGATCACAAGTAAGAATCCGACATTGATGGAAAGGTTTACGACAGAAATCTCTTCCCCCGTAAACACACCGTTCAGATACAGAACAAAGGCCACCACAATGGCATACAAAAGATACAGTACATAATACAGCTTACTTTTCATCCGTACTCCCGTCCTTTTCCTTAAGTCGATACCGTTAGTATGACAGTTATCCCAAAATTGATTCCTGCCGCTTATGACTTAAACCTATCACATTTTAATCCGGAGCGCAATCGACTTAAGGATATCTTAATCTCTTAGTGCATTTCCTTTTAGTTTTTCTAATTTGTCAAGAAATGATACATAAAATGCCCGCTCCATCTCCATCAGCTTTTTTTCCTCCATGCCTGCGGGCTGTCCGCCAAGCGGGTGGTCTACCTCGTAAATCCACCTTTTCACAGCGCTGATCGCACTCCCCACAGAAGTTCCCAGCAGGTCCATATAATTGTAGTCGCCATTATACCATCTGACAAAGCGTTCCACCCCCATCTGTGTCATATAGGACTGCTTTCCGTCATTGGATATCCAAAGACCATATACGGTCACAATGCCGCCTGTTTCCTTCTCCGCCTCCAAAAACGCCTGTTTCACTTCTTCCGGTGCATGTTCCCCAATCGAATCCAGAATGCTGGAAGGATTCGCACCCTTTACTTCCTTCTCTGCCTTTTCTGCTTCCGCCGATTTCTGGTTGACCACATCTGCGAAACGCTTTCCCGATTCTGTTTTTGCAGTGTTATTGCCCGTATAGCCCTTTGAAAAGTATCCTGCCATTCCAATTCCGTTAATCCCCATCTTCAAACCCTCCATCGTACTTTGCCTTTTTTGACAGTGCGTTCCTTTTAGAGCTTACACCGTCTATAAGGAATACGAATCAGCCCACAAAAAAGTTTCATGAAAATATACTGTTTACAAACAGCAGCCAGAAAGTCGTTATATCCCATATTCGTACTCAAAAGATGCCCTGTCCGTCTCAAAGGACAAAAGGGTGCGTCTGCCTTTCCGAAAGCGGTATCTTGCCCGGCAGGCCGCGCTTTCGCGGATCGTCCTCACCATATTTCCCCGCGCCGGGGCCTTTAAGGGGTTTCCGTTTCTCTCCAGAAGTTCCGCCTCCAGTTCCAGACGTCCCTGTATTACTTTTACCATGCCGTCCCCGATCTCAGATATCTTTGCCCCCAGATAGGTGGCCAGTCTGTACTCCCTGCCATCTAAAACCACAACGCCGATCACGCCCCGGAAGTGAAAACCCAACATGGGAATATCTGCCACAGACAGCATAAGCGAACCCTCCGGAAAACTGCACTGTGTCCAGATGTATTCCTTGGGAAAGGACCGTCCCCTGTCTCCTTCCCAATAGCCCTGCGCACCGTCAAAAGAATAGGTCTCCCCGTTGACGGACACCTTTCCCCACACCCTATGCTTCATGCTCCATATACTGTGGCGGCATTCCAAAAACGGAATCAGGGAAAAGGGCCCCATGATATGATACCTTAACGGCATAAGATCACCGAATACAAGCGTTCCCTTTACTTCCAGTCCCGGCGCGCATACCGCCAGACGGATTCCCCTCTTTCCAAACCGGTTCTCTCCCACAGCGATTGTCATGCCTCTTTTCCGAAACGTCTCCTCCGGCATGGAAACCGTCCACGACTGCTTCTGTGTGATAACCTGAATGGAGCAGGTCTTTTCCCTTCCTGCCCGGTGAACCGCCGGTATCACTGCCAGCGTCTGTATATCGGACTGGCATTTGAAATACCATCCGTAAAAATATCCACTTTTTCCTATCGTCATCCCTTCACTCCTTTACACGCTAATCAATATGTCACAGTTCTGCCGTGACTCAAATCAGTGCGGAGAATGCCGCTTTTCACGCTTTTCCCGTCTTCTACAGTCCGTCTGGGCAGGGCCGTCAATCAGCCGCCCTTCCCCGTCAAAGCGGGAGCCGTGGCACGGACAGTCATAGCTTTCCTCCGCCGGATTCCACTCCAGACGACAGCCCATGTGGGGGCAGTTTTTGATCACCCGCCCCTTGCCCGAGGGCAGGAGATGCTTTGCCAGTCCCTTCACTGTGTGGGCGCTGTGTACGGCCAGTTCTTTCGCCGCCCGCGTCGTAAAACGCCGGTCGGGTGAAAATATGTCCGCCTCCTGACAATTCCGCTCCGTGATCAGCGCCGTCAGGATGCGCGCACTCACCATAGAAGAGGTCATGCCCCACTTTCCAAATCCTGTGGCCACATACCAGTTTGGCCTGCGCCTGGAAAACCGGCCGATATAGGGCAGCCCGTCCAATGTCATACAGTCCTGTGCCGACCATTGATATACTTCGCTGCATCCGGAATACATGTCCTGCGCCCTGTTTCGCAGCATCTCATATGTGCATCCCGTCCCCGTCTTGTCCGTCGGGTGCACCCCTGTCCGGTGGCTGCCCCCTCCAAGGAGCAGTAAATCGCCGCAGCTTCGGAAGGAAAGGCCATCCCCGTCAATCCCCAGATACATGCCCTCCGGCCGCGCTGCCCCTTTCAACGCAACCACATAACTACGCGCCTGATACATTCTGGCAAAATAATATCCCGGCACGTTGATGAACGGATAATGGGAGGCAAACACCACATGCTCTGCCGTCACTGTTCCTCTGGCTGTCTCCACCTTCCCGTCCTCCACTTTCAACACCTTCGTCTGCTCGTACACTTCCACTTCTTCCGCCATTTTTGCCAGAAATTTCAGCGGATGGAACCTTGCCTGACGCGCAAACATGGTCACGCCCGCCACCGGAAAAGGCAGTTCACATGCCGTCTCGAAGGACGCCCTGATCCCAAGCGATGCCGCAGCCTCCGCCTCCTGTCGCAAAAGCGCCGTCCCGACATTGGAGTAAAGGCAGGACGGACACCTGGCGAAGCCGCAGTCGATCCCCTTTTCCCGAACCAGCCTCTCGTATTCACCGATCGCCGCCTCGTTGGCTTCGGCATAATGCGCCGCCATCCGGCTGCCGAATGTCCGGATCAGCCTGCTATAAATCAGGTTATGCTGGGATGTGATTTTAGCCGTGGTATTCCTGGTCTGCCCGCTGCCAATCCTGTCCGCCTCCAGCACTACCGCCCGGATGCCCTCCTGCTTTAAGTAATATGCCGTCAAAATTCCAGCAAGCCCCGCCCCGATGACAACAACCGGCGCCGCCATGTCTCCCGGCAGCGGATCCCGTTTCCCGATCTCACTGCTTTTCATCCAGACAGATTCCATATTCCCCTCCGCTCTTTCCCGTCCCTGCATGGAAATACCCGCAAGAGACCGGACTGATTTTGAATAGCATATGTCAAAATACGGCGATTATGCAAAAAGTGCCTTGCGTCCAATCCGGCGCATCTGGTCTGACTGCGTGGGAAAGAAAAAAGAATGCCCGCCACTTAAACCCCCAAAATCCGGTGTGGCAGGCATAGAAAAATCTGAAAATATGTTATATGAGAAAATTACACTATATGCTGTCGCGCCAAAGCCGCCGGCACATCAGCACAATCCATACATAGGCCATGGTTTTCGGAATCATCAGCATCCCGATGACCGGCAATATCCCGCTAAACAAGACAACCGGCAGATAAAACCCAAACGACAGCCCTACCGCTAAAGGCATAAACCGGAATACCGGATCGCCTGCCTTCTTCGTCTCCTGTGCAAAAATGACGATGATGATCACTCCCATGACCGCAAACGGTATGTTGCGGAGCACGCCATACAATAGCGGCTGACGATAGGTAAGCCACTGGTTCTGGGGAAGCAGACAAAGCACGATGCGCAGTACCGATAATGTCCACATCGCTGTCGTGAGGCCCTTTCGCTCCCTGATCTGATAGCGTTCCCGCCAGACATAATATAAAATCAGATAAAATATCGTCATGGTGACGGAAGTGATAAGTTTTCCCACGCCCAGCGCCGCCGCGTTCGCTTCCAGTCCGTTCGTCCAGAGCGCATAGGAGCGGGGGACGAGATGGAAAGAATCGCCCGCGCCGAGCAGCGCGGCCATCAGCCCCGCCTTTTTTACAAGGGACTCCTTCCCCTTTATCAACATCGTAAGACCCGTGGTGATTGCAAATCCAAGATACAGTACGTCAAAAACGGTTTCTGCTATTGCCTGTGGCATACTTGTTCCTCCTTTTTCCTTATGAACATGTTCATTTATATTGTATGCTAATTTTTGGATTTGTCAATACCTTTTTTGAACACGTTCATTAATTGAGATAAAAATTTACAGTGTGATAAATTTAAATAATTAATTTTAAAATCTGGCCATACTTATATCAGGGAATCTCTTGTTTTTCCGATATTTCTATGCTAATATACAAGGAGGATTATTTCGTGTATTGCGAAAAAATATCCATCAGGAGGGGCGATATGATTATTTTGAACGTTGATTTGGACAATTTTTATGCATTTAAAGACTTTCACTTAAACCTGACCTATCCAAAAAAAATCATTGACTCTTATATTCGGGATGAACATTTGAAAGATCACCCTAATTTTCGCTACAAAAAAGTTAATATCATAATGGGAGCCAATGCATCCGGCAAAACCACCTTTGGATATATGCTTAGGAATATCTTTAACTTTATATCCAAAAAGAACCCTGTCTTTATAACCAATACCATTAATGACCGGACACAGGCAGCTTCCTTTACTATTGATATGGTATGCGAAAGTGATATACTCTATCGTATAGCCTGTCATATTATCCCTAAACCAGACGGCAACTATGAAACCGAAGACATTTGTCTGGAAGTACGCAGTGAAAACATTTGGGCTAAGGATAGCTACCAGTCCTGTGTCGAGCGTCTCGAAGCTGCCTCATATTCTCCATGCGGAAACTATATTCAGGAACTGGATAAAATGGAGCCTTTGTTTTGGCTGTTTGAATATCCGACAGATACAAAACGCATTCTTTCCTTTGATCCTAAAGATGAAAAATTCCCTTATGTGCTGGAAAATATACTAAAAGCCTTAGATCCCTGCATTCAAAACGTAGAAAAGTCGCAAGATGTAGAAGGCGCCTTCGTGATCCGGCTGAAAGACAGGGCCATCATACTGCAAAGCGGCTCCCCTTTTGACACGGACCTTCTCTCCAGCGGAACAAAAGCCGGTGTCGAAATTGCCATGGTTGTCTCTTCGCTGCTACAGGGTCTTCATTCTTTCTACTACTGTGACGAAAAGTTCTCTTATATTCACAGTGATATCGAAAAGGCCGTTCTTGCTCTGATGATTGACTCCATTCGACCCAACGAACAACTATTTTTTACCACGCATAATACCGATGTACTGGATATGAATTTGCCTAAACACTCTTTTACATTCCTGCGAAAAACTCTTGACGACAACGGACACCGAATTTCCTGCGTCAGCGCTTCCAGTTTGCTCAAGCGAAGCTCAGACTCTCTAAAAAACGCAGTCGAAAATGATATGTTTTCTACCGCTCCAACGGTTGATCTTATCTATGCAATAGCCGGGCTTTAATAATGGAGGACCCTTGTAATGAAAAGTAAATTTGTACAATACTATGTGGAAGGTGAGGATGAGGAGAAACTTATTTATACCCTTAAATCCGACTTAGGTGTTATCCGTCCCGGAAAAGTGCAAAAGCTAAATGTCATAGAACATATTCTGGAAGATGCCCGTCTGATGACGCTCCGCCCCAGAACTATGGTCGTACTGATTTTCGATACTGACACCGGACAAACAAGCATCCTGAATAAGAATCCGGAAAAATTAAAAGTTTGCCCGGTAGTATCTGAAATCATCACTATTCCTCAGATTTTTAATCTTGAAGATGAGTTGATACATAGCTGTAATATAAAAGATATCACGAAATTATTGGGAAGCAAGTCCAAAAAGGAGTTTAAAACGGATTTCAACCGGACAAAGAACCTGGCCCAAAAATTGACGGAACATGGGTTTGATATCAACAAACTTTGGAGCCAGCAGCCTTTACCTCCCTATCAGGATATAACAAATCAAGCCGAAAAAATAAAAAAATTCTCTGAATGAATGTGATAAAATATGAAAAAGGGCGGCACAAAACCGCCCCTTCAGACACCTGGTTACTGCAATCTGAAAAATAAAGTATTTTCGTCTGCTTTGGCAAAATTAACAGGTCTGACTCCGAAATTTTTACTATTATATAAATATAGCAGAACACCGTCATATCCTTTCGGGAAGAGGAAGTCAACCTTTGCGGTATATGTGAGAGAGGAACCACCTTCCGCATCTTCTACCCAGCCGGTATTGCTTGTATCTGCTACTATTGCCCTGCACTCCGTGTAATCCTGCCCATTCCAGTTAATGGTATGTATTTCCTCGTTATCCCAGCCAGGCACATACTCACTATCCCCCTGCTCATCTTCCCCATCTTCTTCATCTTTTTCATAATAGTCATCCCAGCCATAAACCACTCGCCATCCATCGCCCGAACCATCATATTCAATCTGTATTTCCACGGTTTTCCATTCATACCCGTCTTTTGCTTCATGTGTTTCATCAGAATCAAATACCCGATAATCCGTCACGGCTGCCTGTGCGGTAATTTCGGCATCCAAATCGACACCTCCCTTTTCGAGAAAAGCCATATGCAGCTCTGTCAAATTTTCAAAATCGCCTGTTACACCCATTGTTTCACTATACAGGCGTATCCAATTTTCTTCCGTAGCTTCAACCTCTTCCCCGTCAAGCGGAATGGAATCCACGTCTTTATACATTCCCTCCATAAAAAGATCTGTAAGGTTTGCATAATCTTCTTCCAGTCCATTCAACTCTTTGTATCTGTCAATAAACATCTCTTCATAATCTTGTCTGGTTCTTACCTGCGTAACGTAGTCATAAGTTTTACCTACTTCCATAAACTGCCCTTTTACCCCAAGTTCCTCAAAAGCAGGTGTCAGCACATCTCCTGCTGTTTCTCCGCATACGGAGCAGACTGCCGCTTCCCAATAGGTAGCCTCGGACAGAGTATGTCCTAAAGCCTCCCCCTCTGTCTCCTGACATACGCTACAAGTCTTAGGTTCTGTACAGGCAGCGTCTTGCCATGTATGCCCTGACGCTTCTCCTTCTGTCTCCCCACACTTACTACAGGTTTTCGGCTCTGTACAGGCAGCTTCCTGCCAGTCATGAGACAGGCAGCACCCCGTCATCATAAACATAAGCGATACCGCCAATATACCTGTTACCATTTTCTTTCGCATCTTAAGTTCTCCTTTTTTATTGTATTAACATTTTTGAAGGCGGATATCAGATATGACATCATCAGAATATCCTGCCTGCATATATGCATCGGTATGAGGATTTTTCCTCATACCGTATAAACTTCATTATATGAAATAATAATTAGAAAATCAAGAGGTTTTATTTATTATGATATCCTTTGCACCGTTCCGTGAGTTAATAAAAAAACGGAAAATTTCAACTTATTTTTTACGAACCAAATGCGGCGAATACAATTTGGACAACAAAACCATAGACCGCCTTATGCACGACGATTCTGTAACAACCTACACGTTAAATTCATTATGTCATATTTTTGATTGCGAACTATCGGATATTGTGGAATTTATTCCGGATAAACAAAGAAAAAACGAAACAGAAAACAATACACATGAAAATACCGACAACAATTAATAAATAATTTTCTTAATGACTGTAACTAAAAAAGAAAGATCAGTCGCCCGCGCCCTTAACAGCATTGTCATGTTCATCATAAGGAAACGGGCAAACTGCTCCCTGGTAAATGTTTCATTCCAGACGTCCCCGCGGACCCTCGCATCCTGTTCCAAAAGCTGAATCAATACCGCCTCCAATGCCGATTGCGCGGACGCCATATGGGCCTGCCCTGCCACTTCCAGACTGCCAAGACTGTTCATCAGTTTTCCGGCAGATTTGTCTATGCGCTCTTGCAGAAAATAAAATATTTCCTGCAGCTGCTCACAAAACGATGCAGCCGTAATCTCATTTCTCATTTCCGACAAAGCCTGATTCCAGTATACTTCCGTGAGAGCCAGCAGAATTTCATCTTTGTTTGAGAAATAATTGTATACGGTTCCGCTTGCAATACCGGCCTTTTTCGCAATAGAGCGAATGTTGACGGCCTCAATCCCTTCCGTATCTGCCATACTCCGGGCTATATTCAGCAATGTGTCACGCAGGGTATCGTCCTTTCTACGCACTGACTCTCTCCTTCCGCCTTCTTTTTGTGAACGTGTTCATTCGTATTTTATTCATATATGTAAGATTTGTCAATTTTAACTCTGATCGCATTCACAAATATTGCCTTATACCTTAAGCCTTTGTCTGCGTCAGCTATTCCAATTTCAGTTATCGGCAGAAGCCATCGCTTCCTGTATCTTCTTCTCCCAGTACGAGCTGTCAAAATAATCCCCGCCCTTTGCCGCATTTTGGAACATATTCATAATCATATCGTAAGACATGGATCTCGTGTCGACAAACAGACTTTTCCCATCCTTTGATCGAATCGACATGCCGTTTACGCCGGCAAAGGCAGTCGTATTGTCATCCAGATGTTGTATCATCCCTGTCATTTCCGCAAACTTTTTCAGCCACGACTCTCCCGTTTTCTTGCACATTTCCTTAAACTTCTCGGCGTCTTCTCCCACCATATAAGGGTGTTTCCCGTCCCTGACATACCATGTAAAACCGGTTTCTTCATCCACATATTTGGGGTCCTGAGCCGCCCATTCCTCCAAAGGCCTGCCGCCATACCACGCCTGCAGATCGCCGGCATCGAATAGAAATACAAGGCTTCCCTCCCTCTCCGTGAACGTATTTGTTGTCTTAAGCGACTCATAAATATCCTGCACGCTGGCATCCTGCCTCGTCCCTTCGGAAGCGGATTCCGATGCCGCCTGCTGCTGTGGGTAAAACTGTCCGGCTCTGCTCCTGTTGCACTTATTCGCTGATACATTGTTCTGATAAAAACTGTGACCTATGCCATTTACGCTCATTTTTCAAAGCCCTCCTTCGATGTCATCTATATTGACAATATCATACGGAAATCTCCAGTCCTGTCAGTCCGTCCTGTCATTTCCTCTATGAACAATACGAATCAACCGTCAGAAAAGTTTCACATTCCCCACATACACCTTTTCTAAATACTTCCCGGCGATCCCGGCAAGACGGTACAACTGCTCCACGTCCGTGGCCTCTTTGTCCAACATCTGATACCGCGGAAAAAAGCGGATGATATGAAGCGGGATCGACGGACGTAAACCGGCGATCCATTTGGCCTGCGCTTCCATGTCTTCCGGCGCGTCGTTTTCCCCCGGCACGATCAGCGTAGTCAGTTCCACATGACAGCATTCCGCCGCCCTCGCGATAAATGCCCTGACCGTCTCCAGATCCCCGCCGAGTTTCCGGTAGTACGCCTCCCGAAAGCCCTTCAAATCAATGTTCATGGCGTCTATCCACGGCAGCAGCTCCTCAAGCACCGCAAGCGAAGCCGTGCCGTTCGTCACGAGAATATTCCGCATCCCGTACTCTCGCACCAGCCTTGCCGTATCGCGGACAAACTCCCACCCAACCAGCGGTTCGTTGTAGGTATAGGCTGCGCCGATGTTTCCCACCCTTTCCTCTTCCTTCCACGTAAATGCCATCCTGGCAAGCTCTTCCGGAGACACATACTCTGCACCGGAAACGCCCCTGCCCGCCATGGAAATTTCATGGTTCTGACAGAAAGGGCATCTGAGATTACAGCCAAAACTCCCCACAGACAAAACCCTGCTTCCAGGATGGAAATCATACAAAGGCTTCTTTTCGATGGGATCAAGCGCTAAAGCGGTAATCCAGCCGTAATTTTCGCAGATGATCTCCCCACCCACATTTTTTCTGGCTCTGCACAGCCCCGTCTGCCCGGGTTCCAGCGCGCAGTGATGCATACACACCTGACAAATTATTTTCATCCCTCTCCCTCTCGTCCATGCGGAGAATGCCGCTTCTCAGGCCACTCTATTAGTGGTGCCGTATCACTTCAAAGCGTTCCAGCTCCACGCTCTCATGGTCTCTGATTCCCGCCTTTTGTTTCGCTATGGCAATCTGCTGCTCTACCGTGTCCACGCCCTCCAGATTGGGCAGCAGCAGCCCGCGCCTTCTGCCCCTTGTCACGATGACGCCGTACCTGGCCACATCCAGCTCCTCCGGCGAAGAAATCTTCTCCGTCTCCCCCAGCACATCAACGCTGATGGTCAGACGCGCCACCTCCCATGCCTCCACGGGAGAAAATCTCGGATCCTCCGAACAGGCGCTGACCGCATTGTGCATGATTTCTTCCGCCAGAGATCCTCTCACCGCCTGAATCGTTCCGATACAGCCTCTCAGCCTTCCGTCTTCTTTCAGAGACACAAACGCGCCCGCCCTGCTGTGATACAGTTCCTCCGGCAGTCCCTTTGGCATTTCTGGAAAATTCCCTGTTCCCACAAACGCCTCGATGGTGTACCTTGCCAGCCTGACGTAAGCGTCTTCCCGCTCCCGCCTTGCAAAAATCTCCTGCCGCTCCTTCTCTTCATACTGCTCCAGAAAATTCCGTGTGCCGTCATCGCCGCAGGGACGATAGGAACAGATGCCATACCCCACCCCGAAAGGCCCCTCATAGGAAAGCCGCTCCGCCTCCACACCGGTCCTGTCAAACGCACCTGCCAGAATGGTAAAGGAGCGGTGCCCGCACTCCGCCGCCTTCTCGCAGAAATCTTCCGAAAATGCAAGCAATTCCCCGAAATCGCCCCGGCCCATCACATCCATGATCCGCGCATCATAGACAGGCCCTTCCTCCTGATAGCCGTAAGGACCGTCCTCCTTCAGCTTGTGGGACAAGTCACCGCTGGCAATCACAACCGTACTCCGCCCAAGAGACTGCGCCACCGCCCTGATGCACTGTCCGAGCCGGTAATGAGCCGTCAGCGGAAGGCCCGACAGGCCGACTCTTACCAGACGATATCCCGTCCAACACTGATTCACGAAATACAAGGGCACCATGGTGCCATGATCCAGCTTTTTCTCCCGTTCTCCCAACGTCCCCGCCGGTAAACCGGCCTCCTCCGCAGCCTCACACAGCGCACGGACAAATTCCGTATCATAGGAGACCTCCATAGCAGTCTGTCCGGCGCGAAACTGCCCGAAATCTCCCCTTGCGCCCTGTCCCGGGGAGATATGGAAGTAGTCTGCATACATAGTCTGGTGCGGGGAAAGGAGCACGATCGTCTCCGGCTGCAAACGGCCGGTCAGCTCCGCCGTCCTTTTGTATGCATCAATTGTCCTCTGAATTTTCTTCTCCTCACCGCCGCCCACATCAGGTATGATAAGCGGCGGGTGGGGCACCATGAATCCTGCCGAAATTCCCATGATGATCCTCCTGTTTGTTTACAGCATCCGCACCGTCTGCGGCTGCCTGTCGCTTTCACTTTTGGGAAAACGGATATTTAAGATGTAAGTTCTGTTTCCCATTGTATTTTCACTCAGCATAAGGCGGGCATAAACCTGGCAAACAGATACAGCCCCTCCTGATCCGCCGTAACTTCATGCGGTACGCCTGCCTGCATGATGGAGATTGTTCCAGCCTCATACGGTATGACGCTGCCTGCATTTACACATCTTCCGCTTCCTTTTATCACCTCATGCGTTTCCAATTGGGTTTCGTGAATATGATTTCCAATACTGCAGCCGGGTGCAATCCGTACCAAATGATAGCTGAATTTCCCATCCGTATCTTTCGCTGTAATGATATGCTTCAACTCCACCCCTTCAAATGCCGGATGCTTTGACCATGCAATCTCTCCGAAATCAGCCTCCTTTTCCGGCAAAATCAATTTCCCGTTGTTAAACAATTCAAATGTATCCATTCTGACACCTCCGATAAAATATGTGTTTTTTCTTACACTCAGATTATATGAATCAGAGGCTGCCGCGTCTTGTAAAAAATTGTCCTATACGGACTGCCGTATCACGCTCTTTGCGTCAACATACTCCGATGGGGAAATCCCGACAATTTTCAGAAAAGTTTTATCAAAATGGCTCTGGTCATAAAATCCCATTTCCGCTGCGACCCCGCAGATTGCCCGTTCCGCATCCAGAAGGCACTGCGCTTTCCGTATACGGTTCTGAATACAAAACTGGTGCGGCGTCAATCCCACGCTCCTTTTGAATTTCTTTATGAGATAATATTTGCTGACAAAAATATCCGCCGCCAGTGTTTCTATCGTCAACTCACATTCCGGATGGCTGGCAATCTTGTCGGCAAGAAATTTTATACTCGTATCCATCTCTTTCCGGCCCTTATCCTGAATGCGAAAAACTGCCCGCATTGAAGCCAGCAGTTTTTCTTCCTGGACTTTCCCGAAAATCCCCTGCCCGACTGCATCAACTGACACCTCCCTGACAATGCCCTCTGCTGTCTCAAAATCCGTCCCCGTGACCAAAGCCGTCCCTACGCACATAGACAGCAGACGCGCCTCCCTTTGCAGACACACCGAATGTACGGCATACGGAGGAATGACAAACACATCCCCTTCATGACACACTAATTTCCTGCTTTCCAGATCAACGGCAACCGCTCCCCGCATGACTACCGATATGACATAGTGGCCTGCATGGTTATGCGCATCAAAACGCTTATCCATATTTTCTGATACCACGAACTCTATCGGATATTTTTCACACTGATAATACCTCATGCCGTCTCCGCACCTCATTTACTTACCTGTTTACATTGCCATTATACTATTTCCACTACAGAATGACAATTCAATATACCGCTCCGCTCTTTGAAATTGCCTTTCGTAATTGTGTATGGTACAATTTTTTTATTGTTACTGAAAATGAGGTAAAGAATAAAGCAATCCTGTTAAAATGTTTAAGGAGATCAGCCATGAAAAAATTATTATTTATTTTATTGATTGCGTTTGGTGCCACAGGAATATATGGCTGCAGTCAAAAAGAGGATTTCAGTAACGTTGAAGAAAAAAAACAATTTACTGAAATTATTACAGCTTCCGGTGAGATGATTGGTATCATTGACAACAATAAAGAAATAGAAAGGTTCGTAAAACAACTGGATATTAAATCCTGGAATGATATGAAACAGCTGCCTGAAGATGCAGACCTGGTATATAGCTATATATCATATGAGGTAATTGATGAACCTGTATTTTTACAGGATGAAACACCGTTAGTTCATATGAATACCTTAGAATTTTATATTTCCAGTAAAGGTGAATATATGATACGGGATTATGATCAGGAAATAGAAGCAATAGCCAGAATATCAGAAAAGGCGGGACGGTTTCTCAATGCGCCGGAAGATTTAGAGCTAAATAAGAATATAACAGCGAATGACATACTGGATGAGTGGGGACTTGATTTTTATGTGCCAGATAATGCTATTGAAAAGACAGATGATATAGAGACTGCCCGATATTATCAAGGAGAAGCATCATTTACAGAAAGTGCCCGATATTATCAAGGAGAAACATCATTTACAGAAAAGGAACTACGCAAGACTTCTAAAGAGCAGAAGATACAGTTTTACGGAGCAGACAAAAACACGTTGCTGAATGAAATAGACGATATTTCTGAAATAGCGCAATATCTGAACGGGTTGGCTTTGGATCGATGGGAATATGCAGATGATGCACCAAACCCGGAAGAAGTTGAATGCCAAATTGTCAGATTTATGTTATCAAGGGATCATAAAAAAGAGTTAAAAGAAATGGATACCCAGATCCTTTATAAAAGCGATGGTAATTACTATATTGAGGAAATAATTCCGGGTGAATATAGTGATCGGGGAGAATTTATAACACATTATCAAGTGTCAGAGGAGATAGCAAAATATATTTTATCATATTCAGAATAGGTAAAACAGATTGAACGCATTGGTAAATTTCACTTTCGGTCTGATAAAAGTCCAAAACAGGGCGGCGGGGCAGATGTTGACTATCCCGCCGCCCTGTCTGTTATCCGTCTATTTCCCCCTTCACCACTTCCCAGTCTATAAACAGGCTGTAACGCTGCGTGGTAAAGCGGATCACGCAGAAATTGGGATCATCAGGGCCGGAAAAATGATTTGCAAGACCATCATACCACATCTCCCGGCAAATTTCCGGATCGGTGCATACCTCCGCCGTACCGGTGAGGGAAATATGATAGGTCGGAGCGTTCAGACACACGGCAGCCTTGTTGTTCTGTCCAAGACGCACAGGACTTGGCGCGCCCAGACCTGTACAAAAGGTAATCCAGCGTATTCCCTCGCTGCGGGAAGGGCTGATGGTCGTAGGCACAGGGGAGCCGTCCGGATCGATGGTGATCAACGTGCCGTAGCTGTCCTTATCCTGACGCACGGTACGCTGTGCGATGATTTCAGCGGCGCGGTTCAAAATGGTTTCTTTTGTGTTCATGTAAATGCCTCCTTTGCGTGATGGAAATTCAAACATGCGGTATGTCATTGGGTTCAAGCCACGAAAACACACCGTTATTTTTTTACTATACAACAATACCGGAACAGTTGTATTGTATATTTCCGACATCTACATGCTCCCGGCAGCCATTCCCTCTTTGTGGAGAGTCCCCGCACATAATTCCAGTGCACTCCGGATATTCATGGAATGATAGCGTTCAAATTCCCGCATCAAATGCGATAAATCCGTATATCCGTATTTTTGAACGGCATCCATTATATTAAAATGACTCTGACTTACCATATCTCTCCATAAGCATTGATAGCGCACCAGATTACTCAATTTCTTAGGCGTTATTCCGATATATTCATGAAACAACCGTTCCAGTTGTCTGCCGCTTATAAAATTCTCCTTCGATAACTGATGGATCCCCAGCCCTCCCTGATACCGGAGAATGTCATTCATCACGCTGTCCACTACCGCCTTCTCCCTCGCCGTTTCGATTCTTTTCAATAGCAGCGCTTCCGCCAGGCGAATCCGATCCGTCAGATTTCCAGGCTCTGTCAGACGGCCGCGCAATTCTCTATCCAGCCAGCCGAATCTTTCCCTGACATCATATCTCCCATTTACCGTTCCGGTAAAGGAATCCTCCGAAAAGACATAAGCACTCCATGCATAAAAACGAATTGCAAACAGCGAAACCCTCTGCCCGCTTTTTTCATCGACCTGCGTACAAAAACTTCTGTCATTTATCCCTATGAAATCAGACGTCATGATATTGCCCGCGTCATCCATACGATAAATAATGTCTACACAGGTATCGGGTATCACGATTCCGGACTGCCCATCCGTTTCTGTATCAGATCCGTAAAGCGTCCCACCCCAAAAACATCTGACATAAGGCTGCAGCATCCTGCATGGCTCTATTTCCTGATAAGCGGAATTATGTTTGAAAGGCGTTGCCGTCAGCGGTCTGTATATCATCTGAGATATCATAAAAGCGCATTTTCTCCATATTTCATATCTGTTTTACCAACAATCTGATTATAACATTTTCGTTTATTATTTTCCACTAAGAGGTGTTTGCGCGAAACATTATGAAACATATTTATCCCAATCAGACAACCGCAAAAAATGCTTGCGGCACTTTAGAGATTATGGTATATTGAACACAAAGAAGGACATCTGCGCTAACAGATGCCCGACAGGAGCTACCGATAGACGGCTAGCCCGATTAGTGAATTACGAAATAGCCGTATCCTTTGGTCGGGGGCGGCTATTCTTGTGTCTTATTACTATCCTTACCGATAGAATATCCTATTCCAAAGCAGGTCAGGCCGAAGCTCAACACTGCAATTAGTCCTAAAATATCCATTGGCGCAGCCCTCCTTTCCTTTCGATTCCCTTGTGGGTTTCTATGTAATCGGAGAGTCACATTCCCTCCGAAGAGGGCTAACCGCCTACCATCTTGGTATTCCCATATAAATGCTACCATAATCCGGCAGGAAATTCAATTTAATTTTTCGTCTTTCACAATACGATATTCTGCTCAAAAAAAAAAAAAAAAAAAGGGCGG
>ERZ808051.93-NODE-93-length-120841-cov-25.620135_pt1 | contig 120841 bp, 115 predicted proteins | sample MGYA00380199_ERZ808051 | MGnify/ENA primary metagenome ERZ808051 (study PRJEB31490, sample SAMN06133391) | mouse gut metagenome | isolation source: J11 | host: mice | place: China: Chengdu | collected 2015-05 ... | reverse complement strand
TTTTTCAAAGAGAGCAAGGAGGGAATCGAGATTATGTGCCGTGCTATGGAAGATATGAGGAATCAGACATTGAAAGAGGGAATGAAAGAAGTTGCGCTCCGTATGTTGGCGGCTGGCAAATATGCTTTAGAGGAAATCGTTAATATTTCAGGACTTTCTCTTGAGGAAGTCAAACAACTGAAAGCTGATAGAAGCACATAGGCAGCGTTATAGAGCCAGGAATCTAAAAAACAGGTTTCTGGCTCTATTTTTTTGCCCTGAAATGTAAATTTTCTGTGAATTTGATTAAAAAGTCCTTTACAAAACGTCACTGGCAAAACGGCAAAATCTATACTGATTACATTGGGAGCCATGCTATCCCCGTTTGATATACCAGAAGTTAGAAACCTTGTTACCGGCGATGAACTGGAAATTGACACCTATGGGGATAAAGGGCAAAAAGCAATCCTGTACGTTATTATTTCAGATACGGACACCACCTATAATTTTATTCCGGCCATTCTTTTTACGCAAATGTTCCATGTACTTTGTTATAAAGCGGACAAGGAAATGGGCGGGAGGCTGGAAACGCCGGTGCAATTTATTCTTGACGAATTCGCCAATATCGGCATGATACCAGGGTTTAAAACCCTGATAGCAACGATCAGAAGCCGCCTGATGTCTGTAATCATTTTGCTGCAAACGAAGAGCCAGCTAAAGGATTTGTATAAAGAAGCTGCAGAAACCATTATTGGAAATTGCGACACTTCCATCTTTTTAGGAGGACAGGAGCAAAGTACCCTTGAAGAATATGAAAAGACCTTGGGTGATGAAACAATCGACACATTTAATGATTCCAAAACATACAGCACCAATGAAAGCACCGGCCTGAACTATCAGAAGCTTGGGAGAAAGCTTCTGAATCTGAATGAACTTAAAACCATGGATCGGAATAAATGCATTGTTACGATTTCGGGCGTTCCGCCTTTTCTTTCGGATAAATATCCGACACCGGAACACCCGAATTTTAAATATACTGCTGACGCTTCGGAAAACAATGTCTTTGATTTCCAAAAGCATAGAAAGGAACTGAAGGAAAGGGATGATAAAAAACGTGTAAATTATATCAATTTCAAAGCATCGGATGAATATACGGTGCTGTCTATTTAAAAAACTGAATACGGAACTTTAAACAATATTTTAGGAGGAAACAAATTATGGGTTTTTTTGAAACAGTATTAAATTTTGCAAGCATGGGAGTAACAGCATTTGGCGCAGGGGTAGCGATTTCTGGCATTGTTAATTATGGCGAAGGAAAATCGTAGCAGAACGCAGGAAAGCAGGATGAAGGAATGAGCAAAATAGTCGGCGGAGGCATCATCATGGCAGTAGGCTTGCTGCTCGTGCCACAGTTATTAAGCTTATTCAATATATAAGGAAGAAAACATTGATAAAGGAAGGAGGAATTCCATTGCCTGGAGTTAGCGAATTTTTTGGAAATCTGGCAAAGCAAATCTGCCAGAACCTGTATCAAGGACTTTATGATGGCATAGAAGAACAATTCAATTCCATAGCAGATACAATGAATACCGGAATTACAGCAGCAAATCAAACTGTGACGACTAAACCTCAAAATTGGAACAGTGCCGCTTTTGATTTTATCCAGGGAGTTGCAGAGAATGCATGTATTCCAATTGCAGCTTGTATCTTAACTTTTATTTTTTGTTGGGAAGTAATCCACTTGGCCCAGGAGAGCAATCAAATGCATAACATCAAGCCAGAAACAATGCTTATGCTCATGTTGAAACTTGGTATATGCTTGTTTGTCTGCAGCAAGTCCTTTGAAATCGTCAATGGATTGTTTGATGTATCAGCCTGGGCAAGCGAAAAGGTGAATGCTGTAGCAGCAGGAGCCGATAGCCCCATATCTCTCGCGGATATGGGGCTTACCCGAGAACTGCCGGAATATACCATGGGCCACGTCTTTAAAATGCTGGCTAATTTTCTGCTGACTTTTTTTGCAAAACTGATTATTTATGCCATTACTATCGCTATTACGCTTCGGGTAAATTTATGGTACCTGGAACTGCTGGTCTATGCTTCAGCAGCGCCCATCCCGTTTTCCACTTTTATTAACAAGGAATGGGGGCAGATGGGAACCAATTATAGCAGAAAAATGATGGCCGTTGCCTTTGAGGGATTCTTCATGCTGGTGGTATTCGGATTATACGGGGCTTTAAGCCGCAACGTTCTGTCTGCATCCGGCGCGGATGCGTATATGGCAGGAATGGCAACCACATGCGGATGCGGAATCGCCCTTTTTCTTATGCTAGGCAAAATAGGAAACATATCAGCGTCTATTTTTAATGCACACTAGAAGGGAGGAAAGGACTTGGCTTATGTCAATATGACCAAAGATTTTTCCGAGGTCAAAAAAACAATTTCTGGAATCGGGCTTACCAAGCGGCAGATCTTTGCATTTGCGACAGCTGCCGCCGCCGGCGTCCCGATATTTTTACTGTGCCGGCCTTATATGGATATCACTTATGCCGTTATGGCGCTGGCATTGTGTGCAGCGCCTCCCTGTTTTCTTATCCTGTATAAGAAAAACGGCATGTATATGGAGCGGCATATCAAATACTGGTATGAAACGCATTATATCAGGAATACGGAACGGCCTTACCGATCTGATAATCTCTATCAAATGCTTCTGGAAGAAAAAAATCTGGAAACGGAGGTAAAAGCAATTTTGAACAAAGAAAAAAAGAAAGAAAAACCTGCAGGAACCGGCCAGACAAAACAGCGGATGCAGGAGATTAAAGCAGGGCGAAAGAAAATCATAGTTCCCGTTACAGGAAAAATTGACCGTGCTACCAAAAAAGAACTTGAAAAAATGGTGCGAAAGGCAAAGATCAAAGGAAAAATCCCGGAAAGCGCACAGGACACCATACCATACCGAATCCCTTACGAAGACGGCATTTTTGAGTCGGACAGAGGATATTATACACAAACCATTGCATTTGATGACATTACATACCAACTTCTTGATAATGAGCCTAAAAGCATCCTCTTTGAACGTTGGTGCCGGCTCATCAATTATTTCGATCCTGACATACATCTGCAGTTTAACTATGGGAATATGGAGATCGATAAGGAAGAGTACTCCAAGGATTTCATCATTAAGAGGCAGGATGACAAATACAACGATGTCAGGACGGAGTATTCCGAAATGTTGGTAAACCGGTTTTCAAAAGGAACCAATAATCTGAAAAAGGAACGTTATCTTACTTATGGGATACACGTTACAGACTATAAGACGGCGAGACTGAAGCTTGCAAAAATAAGCAAGCAGATAGAAAAACATTTAAAAAAACTCAATAGCAGATGCCGTATATTGAACGGATATGAACGCCTTGAACTGTTGTTCCGAATCTTTCATCCGGCCACGAAAGAGAAGCTTCTTTGGAATTTTGACATGCCCATTGGAACCGGATTGTCCAGCAAAGATTTTATTGCACCGAGCAGCTTCAGCTTTAAACCGGGGCCGGAACTGAATGCAACAAAATATTTCCGCTGCGGCGAGAGAGTGGGGGCTGCCAGCTATATCCAAATATTTGCTTCGGATATGGAAGACAGGATTATTTCCGATATCCTGTCTTTGGATAGCAATGTATGGATATCGATCCATGCAGATGCTATGACAAGGGATATGGCCCTGCAAATGGCAAAAGATAATATAGCATCTGTGCAGAGCATGATCATCAACGAACAAAAATCTGCCGTCCGTTCTGGATATGACATGAATATCCTCCCGCCGGATCTGGAGATGTACCAAGGAGCCGGCGAAAAACTTTACCAGGATCTCCAGCGGAAGGATGAACAGGTTTACATCACAACCATTACGGTCGTACAGACTGCCAAAGACAGGAAAACCTTAGAGGATAATATTTTTGAACTGAACGGTATACTGACGCCATACCAGTGCCGACTGATCCGCCTGGATAACCGGCAGGAGCAGGGATACATGTCTTCCTTGCCGCTGGGAAATAATACCATCGAATCCAAGAGGACTTTTACGACAACGGACATGGCTATTTTCATCCCGTTTACGACAAAGGAATTATATACGGAAAAAGGCCAGTATTACGGTATGAACAGCTTAAGCAACAACGTTATCATGGTAAACCGAAAAACCCTTGTCAACCCGAACGGCCTTGTATTCGGCATGCCGGGCTTCGGCAAAACCTTTTTTGTCAAAAGGGAGATCATGGACGTATTCCTGAAAACAAAGGACGATAGACTCATCATTGATCCGGAAGGGGAATACAAATGGCTGATCCGTCTGCTGGGCGGGCAGACCATACGGATAGCCCTGAATTCCCCTATCCATATCAATCCAATGGAAATTAACCTGGCCGCAAGGAACGAGGAAGACAAAGACTATGATCCGATTTCTGCTAAATGCAGCTTTATTGTTTCTATGTGCGAGCTAATCCTCGGCAACCATGCGAACCTTGGTAAAAAGGAGGTCTCTATCATTGATGAAGCTTGCAAAAATGTCTATTATCGTTATTCCCAAAACCCGGTACCAGAAAATATGCCAATTCTGAAAGACTTATATGATGAGCTACGGAACATGAAAGGAGAAAAACAGGAAATCGGAATGGATCTGTCTATTGCGTTGGGGCGGTATGTCACTGGTTCTTTATCTTATTTCAACCATCGTTCCAATGTCAACATTAACTCGCGGATGGTGTGCTTTGATTTAAAAGAAATGGATTCCAACCAGCGGGATTTGACCATGCTGATTATACAAGAAACCATCTGGGATCGAGTGGCAACAAACCGGGAAAAGGGAAGATTCACCTGGGTGGACATTGATGAATTTCATCTTTTACTGCGCAATCCCTTAACGGCTTCTTACAGCGTGGAAATATGGAAGCGTTTTCGAAAGTGGGGTGGCATACCGACGGGTATCACCCAAAATATTAAAGATCTATTCCGCAGCCCGGAGATACAAAACATCCTTGACACGACAAACTTTATCGTCATGCTGAACCAATCAGGGGATGATGCCCGGAGGCTGGCAGACCACATTGATTTATCAGAAGATGAGGAGGGATATATTAAATCCGGGGAGCCGGGAAAAGGATTGTTGTGGGTGGAAGGGACGAAGGTTCCTTTTGAGGATGAATTCCCGAAGAATACCATCTGTTACAAGGTCATGACATCCAAGCCAGGCGAACAGATCCGGAAACCTGGGCAGAAAAAATTATGCGATACCGCATAAAAAGAAAAGTTATGCGATATCGCATGAAAGAGGAAAAGCAAAATGGAAAATAATCAGCCAGAAAAGCAAGATATTCTGCTAATAGAGACTCTTCCCGTATTAAGTACACCTGCAAACATCAAAAACCGGCATGGCATTGATATCCAGCAGTTCCGATCAGCAGAAAATAACGAGCAGGATGCCGCAGTAATAGAAAAAGCATATAGCAGTCAATCCAATGGCAGCGCGTTTGGCCATACAGAGCAATCCTATAATGATATCAGAGATAATTATACGGAACACGCTTTGAATGATTGTAACAATACGCCCCAAAGCGGCACACAGCGCCAAAAGGAACCAGAACCAAACCCTGGCGAGAAAGCAGCTTATGATTACCAGAAAAATATCCCGCCCCCGCAAGGCAGCAGGGAACCCTATGGAGATATTCCATGGAACAATAGAGACCGGCCCCTTTATAACAAAGTCCGTGCAGAAAGTGCAACCGACGGGAAATATGGGAGCCGGCTTCAAAACATAGACCGTAAACTGGAAAAAAATGATAAAAAAATAGCAGCACTGGAAGAAAAGAAAGACCGTAAACTCGTTTACAAATACAAAAAGCTTGCCTATGAAATGGATGATCCACGGGATCCTAAACGTCTGTTTTCCAAGGAAACAACCCGCAAACTAAAAGAAAAAAAGAACGGCAGCATTATAGACAAATCTATAACCAAACGCCAGCTTCCAGGAAGGCTAAAATTTAAAACCGTTGAGAAAGCGAGGATACTAAGCGAAGCACAACATAATAAAGAAAGACTGAAGGAAACGCGCAGATCCTATCTGAAAAGAATAGAGCGCAGGAGAGCTTTCTCTGGTGCAGCAAACTATTTTGATTATGAGGATATCGCGGATGATGCAGATGTCGCGAACACTAAAAGTGCTGCCAGAAAAACATACCGGGGAGCTGCCCTGTATACCAGGCACAATCTGAAAAAGATCAGGAATGCAGCAGATCCATACAAGCGATTGGCCATAGCCAAACAGCGGAAAATCGTGCTGAAAAACCAAAGAAAAAAGCTTCAGTTTTATGCCGGCAAAGATTATATAACTAAAATTGCGAGAGGGCATGCAATGGAGGGGAGCATCCCAGAGGGTTCAAAATATTATGGAAAAATAAAAAGCAGAGAAACCGCCCAAGAGAAACGGCAAAGACTTTCCTTCATGCAGCACCAACGGTTGAAAAGAGAAATGCTTCGGGCTTACCGGAAAGAACAGGGAAATTTCCTGGTACGTGCAAAAAACCAGGTTTTTACTAAACGGGCATCCCGAAAATACCGGAAGATGATACGCAAACGGAATTTTTCTGTAGTAACGGCATTTACAGGACTGGCCCTGACAGCCGGTCTTGCTGCGTTTCTGGCCATATTACTTGGAATCATGGTCTCCAATATTTTTACAGAATCCATGGCCAATACTGTGTCCCAGAATGATTATTATGATATGACAGAAGCGGCACAATATTTCCGAAAAAAAGAAGCAGACTTAGAAGAATCGCTTCTTCCGGAGAATCTGGAACCTGTTTTACTGGAAAGCCATCCTGGAATTTATGAATTCGTGTACAACATTGCAGAGATCCATTTTGATGCAAATACCCTGGTTGCTTATTTGTCCGCAAAATATATCGAATTTACCCTTGAAGACATAAAAGCAGAACTGAACGCTATTTTCGATGAGTATTACACCCTTTCCATTACTATCGAAGAGGAAGAAAGGGATGTTCCGGACGAAACGGCAGAGCCGGATCCCATAACGGGAGAACGTCCGACCATTCGGAAACCAGTTCCAATCTGTTATATCACTTTGGAAAAAAAAGATTTCGGAATATTACTGGCAGAAAGGCTGGAAGAAGAGGAACAAAAACAACAGATGCAGATTTATTATTTGTCCGGAAACGGGCAGCAAGTATACGGCCCGGTCATGGAAGAAGACTGGCGGCATAAAATTAGCAGCAACTACGGGTGGAGGGTGCATCCCATTTCAAAGGAAAAAAAGTTTCATGACGGCGTAGATATCGCAGTACCGACGGGTACAGGAATTTATTCCCCGGTAAGCGGAACTGTAACAAGATCCTATTATTCCGATTCCGGTGGAAATATGATTACCATTCAGACGGAAACCGGATGGAATATCACGTTCATGCATATGGACAGCCGGTCGGTATCTGCCGGACAGTACATCGAACAGGGACAGTACATGGGAGCAAGTGGAAATACCGGAAATAGTACTGGCCCACATCTTCATCTCCAGGTGCATGATTCGGAGGACCAGCCCATCAACCCAATATTCATTATACCGTTTTCGACAGCGGAATATTCTGAAACATACCAATAGGAGGCAGACATGAAAAGCATAAAAAAATTAAAAGAAAAAAAACAGAGGGAAGAAGCGCTGGCTGCCCAATGCCGGGAAGCGGCCAAAAAACATGAGACAAACGCCAAACGCATCCAGGATGAAATCCTCTACCTGCAAGGAGCTGAATATGTAAAAATGTTCAGCGGAATTCATTTAGAAGAAGAACAGTTCCAAGAGGCAAAAAATATTCTGTTCAGCGACCAGGAAAGCTTTCTCCAGGCATTGACTTACCTCCAGAAGCAGAAAGCGAAAACAGAGGAAGGAGAAACGCCATTGTATGAGTAACAAAAAAAGAAAAGTTTTCATCCTTTTGGCAGTCCTTTTTACTTCTATCCTTTTGGCTGCTGCAACAAGCATGCATTTTTATAGCATTAAAGCAGAAAATGGGAAAATTCGTGAAACCATGGCTGCGCTGCCAAGGCAGCCCAGCACCCATATGCCGCAGCCAGACAGCCAAAAAAAAGAAGCTGCCGAAGAAAAAACGGAATTCGAAAAAGTAAAAATGAAAGAGGTGAAAAGAAATGAAAGCATAAACCCGGACATAGAAAAAGCAGTTATGCTTACTGATATTTATTCTGAAAACAATAAAGATGCCATATTCCGCTGTTTTAATGAAGAAGCATCATCTTATACATGGGAAATTTACGATTGGGAAGAAACAGACTGGAAACCGGCACCAGAAGAGGCAGTTTCCATGGGAAGCGACGAACTGGGCAGAGAGATTTCCTGGCTGAAAGTATCTGGCTCTGAAGAGATGTCCGTCCGCTGTATCCTGGGTTATCCCGAAAAGAAATCAGAAACCCAGACAGCTTCCTTATACCTGCTAAAAAGCAACATAGAAAAAATAACAGCAAATGATTATGAGACGGATCCAGGCACTTATGTATGCATAGAAAACATCCCTATAACCGTGACCTATGAAGACCAGACAGAAGAAACCCTGACTGGATTAAACGGCCTGTTTTTCATTGCCAAGGAAGAAAAAACAGACCGTAAAACGGGAATGGGAGGAAACCAAAAAGAAACAACAATAACAACTATATCTGAATGCAGCTATATCAGAATAGGGTCAGAAGAAAAAGAAGTCAAACTGCAATATAACGGGAGCGAAGGCCGGCAGCTGGAAACGGTATTCACCATAAAAGGAGAAGACTCCCAGCCCCCAGTTATTTCTGCTGTGGAAATTGCCCCTTTTACTATAAGCAATACGGATATCCCCGTGACACTAACAGTGGCTATTGATGCCGAAGATAATAAAACACTTAGCCAACGCATGGATTATGCATTTGCATTAAAGGGTACTCCCCCGGAGGAGATCCAATGGATGAAGAAAAACAGCTTTGATATAGATATTGTCCAGAATGGATTTTACACCGCTTACGCAAGAGATGAGGCAGGAAATATTGCCGAGAAGGAAATGGAGGTCATCACAGTGGATATGAAACCGCCGGAAATACAAGTATCACTGAAAAATTCAACCGGCTGGTGCAAAAACAACGAGATACAAGTGGATGCTAAAGATGCCAGCGAGTTACAATACAGTTTTCGCCATACCGATGATGCTATTGTTCCGGAATGGTCAGACTGCCATACCTATACCATCGAAAGGAATGGAACATATGTCGTTAAGGTAAAGGACATGGCAGGAAACATTGCAGAAACAGAAATCACGGTAAGCAATATAGACCGGGAGGCACCGGTAATTCAAGGAATATATGAAAAATGAATGGAGAATGGTTTATGAGAAAGATCGGAAGAAATATCCAGCCAATCGTCTGCAACATACTGGTTGCAACTGCGGCTATCCTTTTGTTCACCCCCCAATGGGTACATGCATCAGGGGATGAGGAAGACGAAGAATACATTACGATATCGGTAGATGCCGTGGACAGCAGCGGAAACGTGACGTATGCGCTGGATACGGATGATCCGGCTGCTTTTACAGAATCTAATGAGTTTGCGATACCTGCAGGAACAACCCATACAATTTATGTAAAAGATGAGGCCGGAAACATCACTTCGCAGGAATACCCAGGACAAACTGAAGTCCCACCGGACAATCTATATTTTCCAGGCAGCGAACCGGAAAGCCAAATACCGGAAGCCGGAGATCTTCAGATTGATATCGAACTTGACAGAACGCCTTCCGTAACTATGGAAAACAAAGAACCTGTGGAGCCGGGGGCAGGAACCGTATACGACAAAACAAGAAGTGATTCCAGTACAGATGCCGAAAAAGTATTTTATACTGTTACGACTAATGAGGGGGAGGTGTTTTATTTAGTTATTGACCAAGGACAGACATCAAATAACGTCTATCTTTTAGACCAGGTTAAGCTAAGCGATTTAAAAGCATTATCTGTTGATGATACCGCATCCATACAGGAAGAGGAAAAAAGCAGTTCCTTACTGGATGCCCTCAGCAATACGGATTCCAGCGAAAAAGAGCTATTATCGGAGGACGGATCCAATGCGCAAACCGCAGCTAAAAACAATGGAAGCACATTTATTATTCTTATTCTGGCTGCCGGCGGCGGAGTTATTTATTATTACATGAAAGTATATAAAAACAAAAAAGATACCCAAATGGATCTGACTGATGCCATGGAAAGAGAGGATTTTGAAGCCGACTACCCTGAAGATGATGAAATTGATTTTGAATTGGAAGAAGGCTACCAGGAGGAAGCCTTAAACCGGCTGTTTGAGGAAGAGGACGAATACGACGGACCAGGAACGGATGAAAGCGAAATGTTTGAAAACCTGAAGGAAGAGGAATTGATTCCAGAGGAGGATTTTATTCCCGAACCGGATGATTTTGAATTCGAATTTGAAGAAGATGGAGAGGAGGAATTACTTTGAATATTATAAAGAATCTACCCCAAAAAGCAAAAACAGCGATTGCTGCTGTTCTCGTACTATGCGCGGTCGCCGGTGCCGCTTTTGCAGTAAAAAGCAATGCCGCCCAAAAAGAAGATCCTACTATTGATGCAATCATATATACCTATGCGACAGAGACAGAAAGACGCCTGGCAGAGAACGTAACCGAATACCTCTCCCGGTATGTCATACTGGAGCCGGCGGCAAGCAGTGCTATAGCAGACTCCGCCGTAAAAAATTATAACAAAGTATTATCTTCCGGCATTACCAGCGTAAACAGCGACCACACGGAAGCCCTGGCAAAAAATATCCGTTATACCATGGAACAATGCTTCACGGAAGGGCAGATTACAGAAGAAGATATTTCCGCACTATCCGCAGGGATAAGCCAACTGGTATGCGACGCCCTTTTATCGAGAATCGAAGAAGCGGCAGATACCCATTCCCCGGAACTGGAGGAGCAGTACCTTGCACTGACCCAAAGCCTTCAGGAACAGATCGATGAACTGAAGGAAAAAAGTACTTCCATTAGTATACGGGCAAAAGTGAACGACAACGGAAAAGGAAAATCAGAAGCAGATGAAACAGCATTGCTGCCGCTTCTTGGCAAATGGAAGGAAGAAACCTTAGACTCGGCATATGCCGACCTGCTAAGTGCAAAAGATGACATCCTTCATGCGATAAACGGAGAGATTACAGGCATGAAACAGGAACTGACAAAGGAAATGGATGCAAAATACGGAAGCATCCAGAATGGGAAAAACGGATCCGATGGAAAAAATGGGGCAGACGGAAAAAATGGGTTAGATGGAAAGAACGGACTGAATGGCAAAGACGGAATGAACGGAGCGGACGGAGCGGATGGGCAGACAACATACTTAGCTTATGCGGAGGACGCTTATGGAACAGGATTTTCCTTAACACCAACGGAAAATACCCAATATATAGGATCATGTCTTTCAGCGTCAGCCGTACAGCCAACAGACCCTATTCTATATGGAAACTGGAGCCTTTATAAAAGCACTGACGGACTGGATGGAAAAGATGGTGCTGATGGAAGAGACGGTACTGATGGAAGAGACGGTACTGATGGGAAAACGACTTATACCGCTTATGCAGAAGATGCTGACGGCAACGGATTTTCCTTAATGCCAACAGAGACTACCCGGTATATTGGCTACTGCCTTTCTGCATCTGAAACACAGCCAAACGATCCTGATTTATATGGAAACTGGCAGGAATACAGGACATATATCATATCAACGACAACCGATGAAAATAATGTTACCACACTGCATATCAGATAGGAGGGACTATGAAAAAAATAAAAAAAGACAGAAAGGAAATGCTGCGAAATAAAAAAATATATCTGGCCGGGATCATCATAACAGCCATAGCCGCAGCAGTACCCCTCTTACTCCTCCAAGAACATAAAAAAGATACTGACAGTATAGAAAAATTCATCAAAAAATATCTGGCCGAATACCAGCCGGTCTGCCAAGGGGAAGTGCAAATGTTATCAAAGGAACTAGATTCCATTATAGAAAATCAAGTTCCTGCAGGAACCCCCTTGTCTGAAGACGAGAAGAACGAAATCATCCAAGCCGTCTGCGCAGAGCTGGAAAGAGCCACTTACAGCATCCCGGAGCAGGAGATATGGGAGATCGCTTACCAAATCATAGAAAACAGCACAGGACAGGAAATGCCTGAAAAATCTATGCAGCACCAAGAGGAGAAAGCAAATCCTGAAAAAGAAATCCAATTCACCGCATTAGGCAGTGAATCCAGCATTACAGGAAAGGATGTCCGACGGATTGCTTCATCCCTGGACTGGACAGAGGAAGAAATTGCCAACCTGATCAGAGAAAATTTGTCCATAACGGACAAGACTCTAAAAGATACGGCAGAAACCCTTGGTATTTCCATCCATGAACTGAACCGGATAATTGCCGAAAACAGAGAATATACGGACAGCCTGTATCTCTCCATAGCCGACGCCCTTTCGATGGATGCATCACAACTGAAAGCGCTGGCCGAACAGGCAGAGAATTCTGCCGAAGGTATCAGTTACCTTGCCAAAATCCTTAAAATAACAGAAGGGAAGCTGAATGCTGAAATTGCTAAAAGCAAAGCTTTCAGCAGCAGTGAAATCGAGGCGCTGGCACATGAACTGCAGATGTCTTCAGAAGACCTCCAGAAACTGATCTGGCAGCATATGGTGCTGACAGATGATAATATATCAAAACTGTCTTACGAGCTTTCTATAGATATTGAAAATTTTCGCAAACAGACAGGGGAAACATTTTCCGCTCTTGAAGAAGAAATGGGAGAGGGAGTACGCAGACTGGAAGAAGCAGACCAAACTCTTATCCAAAATATGGCGGAAGCGTCAGCTGCTACGAAGGCAGGGCTGGAAGAAACAAAGGACAGTCTGCAAGGAATGATTGAAAGCAACCATGCATCGATTACGGCAACCGGACAAGCGTTGCAGGAAGCGAAAGAAGCATTTGGGCAAGGATTTGAAAGCATGCAGGGGAACTTGGCTGCCCAGGAAGCCAAAGCAGACCAGCAAATAGGAGATATCCATAACCGGATCAGCCGCGTCCAGGGAACCATGGAAACATACCAATGGAATACGGATGCATCCGGAACTACCAAGCTTACTGTTACTATTCCAAAAGAAGAGGAGGATCCTTCATGAAGCGTAATACTGCGAAATGCATAAAAATTGCTGCCATAGTCCTTGCTGGAACCTTTTTTATGAACACCTATGTTGAAGCCAGTACCAGATGCCAAGGAAATCTTATCCTGGTGCAAGAAGACGAAACAGGGAAGGTGGCATTTTATGAGGATGATACCAAATATTTAGAAAATGAAATCAAAAGACTGCAATCCCAGCTGGGGAATTAAAAGGAGAAAAAAATGATAAAAAATAGAACAATTTTTGCAGAAATGATAAACAAAAAAACTGCCGCTACATCAATCGTTCTGCTGGCATCCTTCCTGGCACTGCCAGTATATGCAGCCGGAGCTGGCAGGAGGGAAGCGCTAAAATCAGAAGGGATTATTGAATATACAGATGGCGAACACAAAGTTCTTATTGACAGCGGAGACCTTTAGTATCTTGCGGATGAAATCGACAACCTGGAAACCACTGCCAAATGGGGAACGTTACAAGCCATACAGTCTCTTCCTGATGCAGCGGCAGCGACAGGGCTGACAGGAAAAACCATTGCAGATATACCCAATATTACTTTTGCAGATTTAAACCGGGCTATAAAATCCTCCCAGCAGTCTGCGTCTGCGCCGGCGGCGGCAGAAATATTATCGGGGAAAGTGACATGGGCAAACGGGAGAAAAATTACCGGATCCATGAGAAACAACGGGGCAACCGGGGCATCCAACCTGAATGCAGGGAGGAGCTACAGCATTCCGGCAGGATATACGACAGGGGGGACAGTCACGACAGCGAGCCTTGCTTCCCAGACAGCAGCAACGGCGACAGCCGCAAACATTTCCTCCGGAAAAACAGCCTGGGTAAACGGCCAGCTGGTAACAGGAAACGGAGGAGACAATAATTCTTTTTATGAACAGGGGCGTACTGCCGGATACGAACAAGGCCGTGATGAAGGATATGACCAGGGACATGATGAGGGATATGACCAGGGATATGCTGCCGGGAGCAACGCTAATGCCGGTTTAACAGGTAATTACAAAGATGTGGAATATAAAAATGTGGAAGACAGAACAGATACGGACAATCACGTATATGACATAATATTTACCTACGAAACAGGAATAACAGGAAAAGTTTTGGGCAAAAGCATCGTCATAGCGCCATGGCGTAATGAACATCATCTGGATACAGGAGGCGGAACTGGTGGCGTCCAAAAAATAGAGTATAACCCCAATACCGGGGTATGTACACTGACTTCATTTGGCGTTTTTTATTCCGCTATTAGAATCTTTTATTAGATATTGAAAACATCCACTGATATTGAAATTATAAAGAAAAAGGAGAAGAAAAATGGATCAATCTACTATGCAATGGACAAGAGAAGCAATAAACAATATCCAATCCAATCTTACAGTAAGGATAAGAGAAGGAAACTTGAGCAACAGAGACCAACAGATGTAGGACGGATTTTGCGGACATTCAAAATAAAAAAGAATGTGGAGGTAGCAGACAATGGCAAAGACAATTTTTGAGGAACTGGGCGGCAGATACGAAAGGCATGCGGATTATTTAATACCGTGTTTAACTGTACCCGCCGAAGAAAAACAACCGATAGGCACATGGGGACAGCGGCACTTGGACTATCTGAAGCAGTACCGCAGGGTTACATACACCAATCTCCTCACAAGCGGCAGGCTTAACGCTTACCTTGCCGACATTGACAGGCAGGCACAGGAACGCTTTGAAAGGCTCATAGAGGGCATGAAACAGGCACAGGGCATAACGGGTTAAAGGCTGAAAATGCCTTAGAATGGGCAGGACGGCTAGGTAACATAAAGACTTGTGCGAGGGAGATTGTGAACGAGGGAATCATTTTTGCATAAGTACGGAACGGCGGCAGAGAAATCTTTGCCGCCTAAAAATTTTCCGAAAAGGTCTTGCTTGTTACGTTACGTAATGATTTATAATATGTTTCAGGAGGTAAAGGACTATGGCAAAATACAGGGCAATTCCAGATGGATATATGACAGTTGGAGAAGTTGCGAAGAAAATGCGAACAACTGTCCGAATTTTGCAATATTATGACAAAGAGGGATTACTCTCTCCATCAGCAGAAAGCGAAGGTGGACGCAGGCTTTATACAGATAAAGATTTGGTTACACTTAATCAGATTATATCTTTAAAATCACTGGGCTTTTCTTTGGACGATATAAAAGAGCGGTTGATCTCTTTGGAAACACCGGCTGATGTTGCAAATGCTCTTACAGAGCAGGCAGATGATATACGCCAAAAAATAGAACAGCTTCAGGCTTCTTTGTCATCAATAGAACAGTTAAAAGCAGAAGTTTTACAAATGCAGACGGTCAACTTTAAGAAGTATGCCGATATTATTGTCAATCTGCAAATGAAGAATGAGTTTTATCCTCTTATTAAGCGTTTTGATGATGATACGCTCGACCATATACGCAGTAAATTTGATAAGGAAAGTGGCTTGGATTTTATGGGCAGATTTAACCGCCTGAGTGATGAAATCGTACAGCTTCAAATAGAAAATATACCGCCTGAAAGCGAAAAATGCCAGAAGGTTATAAAAGAATATTGGGGCTTGATTATGGAATTTACAGATGGCGATATGAGTATGCTTCCGAAATTGATGAAGGTTGGTAACATTGATACTGCCACAAACGCTTGGGAAGAAAGACAAAAAATCGTCAATGATTATGTAGGTCCAGCTTTGCAAGTCTATTTTTCAAGACTTGGAATAAATCCATTTGAGGAGGAGAAACAGTGAAAGACGCAATACAAGTTCGTGAATTAAAGAAAAGTTACGGCAGCCATATGGTTCTTAAAGGGATTGATTTTCAAATTGAAAAAGGAGAAATTTTTGCTCTGCTCGGCGTAAACGGAGCAGGAAAAACGACAACGCTTGAATGTATCGAAGGTCTAAGAAAATATGACAGCGGTGCGATTACTGTAAACGGGAAAATGGGTATTCAGTTACAATCATCCTCTTTACCAGCCCATATCAAGCCAATGGAGGCTGTAAAACTGTTTGCAAAATGGAATAAAACAGAAATTGATTATGCAATGCTTAACAGTCTTGGTATCAAAGAAATGGAAAAGAAGCAGTATATACAATTATCCACAGGGCAGAAAAGACGGTTACATCTTGCTCTTGCGCTTATCGGCAATCCCGATGTTATTTTTCTCGATGAGCCAACTGCGGGACTTGATGTCGAGGGAAGACTATCACTCCACGAACAAATCCGAAAGCTCAAATCACACGGAAAAACAATCGTTTTGGCAAGTCACGATATGGCAGAAGTAGAAACCTTGTGTGACCGCATTGCCATTTTGAATAATGGAAATATTGTCTTTTGCGGCACAGCTTCGGAACTGACCGATAGGGTTGGTAGAAAATATTTTATCCATATCAAGACGCAGCAAGGAGATAACACCTTTGAAACGGGCAATATCGAAGACACTTTGATTTCCTTACTGGGCGAATTAAAACAGAAAAAAATTCATGTATTAGATATTAAAGTGGATTGCGGCACGCTGGAACAGCATTTTATCGAAATGGCAAGGAGGGAAGCAGAATGAACGGTTTTTTATATGGCGTAGCATTACAGTGGAAGTTGGATATACGCAGTAAATCTTTGTTAGTAACCTGCTATGTTGTTCCGCTTATTTTCTTTCTGCTTATGGGTGGTATTTTCACTTCTGTTATGCCCGAAATGAGAAGTACACTGATACCATCTATGATTGTGATGAGCGTTTCAATGGGAGCGTTTCTCGGGTTGCCGCCATCATTGGTTGAAACTTATGGAAGTGATGTGAAAAAGGTTTATAAAGCAAATGGAGTACCTTTATATTTAGGTCTTGTTACAATGTTCCTTTCTGCATTTGTGAATTTGATGATTAGCTGTGTTGTGATAGTGCTGCTTGCCCCTATTCTATTTGAAGCAACTTTGCCGATACAACTTCCGTTTTTCTTTCTTGCACTTGCTATATACATTATTGTGTCGTTAAGCATTGGAAGTGTTTTAGGATTGACGGTAAAAAATCAAGCGAAACTGACGATGATAGCACAATTAGTGTTTTTGCCCTCAATTATGCTTTCAGGAATTATGTTTCCCATTGAGTTTCTACCCGATTTTTTGGAAACGATAGGACTGATTTTCCCAGCCTCTTGGGGATACCGATTGATGTTGAATAATGGATTTTGTTTTGAAAATCTGTGGTATCTAATCCTTGTCTTTTTTACGGCGTTAATTGTATGTGGCATACTTTTGAAGAAACAAAAATCGAAATAGTTTTTGGGAGTGAACCGTCCCCGCCCACATAGACACCTTAAACGAAAGGATTCTATCCTGTTCTTTATTTTTTCTTAGTTTCTCTTACTTTTTTACCCGTTCAGGCTGGCAGAAAAGACTTTTCTGCCTCTGCAAAGCCTGTGTGAATATTATCCCCCTTGGGAGCCACCAGTTTCCCGCTTCAGAGCCATCCGGAAATGGTATTTTCCACCTTCAGAGCCACCACAACATATTGTGGCAGCACCCATATTTGATTTCACTATAAATCTCCTTATAGTTATTCTTGGAGAACTGCTGATGCAGTGTCACCAAATAATCTATAGGGAGGTCTTTTTATGTTTAAGAAGACAAAAGTCAGAAGCATTCTGGAACTTCTGGGAAAAAATCTAAGCGCAAGGGAGGTGTCAAAAGTTTTAGGTGTATCCAGAAACACCGTTGCCGAAGTTCAGGCATTGTTTTTACAGTCAGGCAGATCATGGGATGATATTTCCGAATGGGATGACGACAGACTCTATGGACTGTTTTATCCAGATAAGTTTAAATATAAACCCAGATATGCTCCGGTTGATTATTCTTACGTCCATAGAGAGTTAAAAAAGACAGGCGTCACAGAAAAGCTCCTTTGGGAAGAATACTGTGCCAGATGTGAGAAAGACGGGGTGAATGCATGTTCTTATATAACATTTGCCAAAAATTACAAGAAATTTACGGCAGATAAAAACTATACGAGCCACATAGAGCATAAACCCGGATTAGAGGTTGAAGTCGACTGGTCAGGTCCGTCAATGAACTATATGGACCCTGATACCGGTGAGCGTGTAACGGCATACCTGTTTGTTGCAACAATGCCATACAGTCAGATGATCTATGTGGAAGCCGCAACAAGCATGAATGAAAAAGCATGGCTTTCCTGTCATGTGAACATGTTCCAGTTCTTTGGCGGCACACCAGTAAAGATTGTCTGTGATAACCTGAAAACCGGAGTGACCCTGCATCCTAAAAGAGGCGAGATCATACTAAATGAGGCTTATCTTTCCCTTGGCGAGTATTATTCCGTTGCTATCATGCCTACAGGTGTCAAAAAGCCGAAGCAGAAAGCAAGCGTTGAAGGGAGTGTGGGTAAGATTGCCACGGCTGTCATCGCAAAACTCAGGAACGATGTATTCACATCATTAGCCGCATGAAATGCCGGTATCCGGAAAGCAGTAAAAGAATTCAATGACAAGCCGTTCCAAAAACGCCCCGGCAGCCGCCGGAGCATCTTTGAAATGGAAGAAAAGCCATATCTGAGAACCCTGCCGCTTATCCCCTATGAAGTCTGTGAATGGTCTTATGGGCATAAAGTTGGCAGCAACTCCCATATATGGTGGAACAAAGGCCAGCACTCCGTTCCATACAGATATATCGGCTGCAAGGTGGATGTCAAATTTAACAGCCATCTTGTATTTATCTATTATAACAGAACAGAGATAGGAAGACATCAGATACTTCCCAGACATATGGCAAACGGCATGCGGACAGAGCCGGCTCATCTGCCATTCCCGCTTCGGAAAAATCTGTCAGTGGAGGCCCTGCGCGACAGGGCAAGGGAAACAGGCCCCAAAACCTTTGAAGTAATCCGCAGGATGTTTGACGAGGCAAAAGTAGAAGAACAGCCCATGCAGACAGCAGGAGCCATACTTTCCATAGCTGACATCTATTCACCCCGGATCCTTGAAAAAGCATGTGATAAAGCGCTCAGGCAATACCATATGCCTTATTATAAGACCATCTATTCCAATGCAAAGAGCATAAACAGTGAGAAAGAACTTACAGAGTTTAAGGAAAACAATAAAAAATCCGGAATTGTCAGAGGCGCGGATTACTACAGAAAAGGAGAGACAACAAATGAACATTGAAATAAAAAAGAGTTTATCGGTATTGGAACTTGGCGACCTTGCAAGGATCATAGAAATGCAGGAAAAAGATATAAAGCTTGTGGATCTAAGCTACGAAAAGCGTCTGGAACTGCTCCTTGAAACACTGATACAGGAACGGGAGAACAGGCTCATAAACCGGCTTATCAAAAATGCCTATTTTAAATATCCTTCCGCAAGCATCGAGTCACTGGATTATGATGCAAGGCAGATAAAAAAGTCCACGATTCTGAATCTCGCCACAATGGGATTTGTTGCCAATGCAACAAATCTTGTCATTACAGGACCGACCGGTGCGGGAAAGACTTACCTTGCATGTGCCCTTGGCGTGGAAGCATGCAGACAGACTTACAGGGTTTTGTATATCAGGATGCCTGACCTGATGCGTAACTTTGAGAACCAGAGCGACAACCTCAGGGAGCTTACAAAATACAGGAAAAGGATCGGTAACTATCAGGTCCTCATCCTTGATGAATGGCTGAATTATAAACTTACTGAAAAGGATGCCAAGAACCTCTATGAGCTGTTTGAACAACGCAGTGGCAATAACTCAACAATCTTTGTCGGACAGTTTCCTGTGGATGAATGGCATAACAGGCTCGGCGGAGGGACGCAGGCGGATTCCATTATGGACAGGATTATCCATAATGCCTATGAAATCCCTACAAATGAGACAAACCTGAGAAAGCTGTATGATTCAAAGAAGCTTAAAAAGCTTGTTGACGAGATAGAAACATAATCATCTGAACATCCTTAGACCTAATTTGCCTCTGTTGTATTTTCAAGCGACAGGGGCAGTATTACTATATCTTGTGTCTGAGGTGGCTCTCAAGGAAGAAATTTCCGGGTGGCTCTGAAGCGGGAAACTGGTGGCTCCCAAGGGGGATAATATTCATTCAGATTCCAAAAGGCTCCCTTTCGGATATACTGTCTTAGGTAGCCCGTAAGCAGACAATACCTCTTCCCGTCCGGTTTCCTTTTCCTGTTTTGAATCTTTTTTTCTGGCTTCGTTCTTTTCGGTGTATGACTGTTTTCCAACCTCTGCTTGTGATACCGCAGTTTCTTCCTGCACTACTTCCCGGTAATTCCCATCAACAATTTCTTTTTTGGCATATCCATCCGGCATAAATTTGGGGAAATCTTGTTGAATGCTTGTCTGCCCAGGGATATCTTCATTTTCGTTTTCCGGCGGTTTTCTTCCCTTTTTCTTAAAATCCCTGATCTGTGTCACTGTCATATCTGGGGTTATCTGGCTCATCTCATCCTGCTTCATTGGAAGCATTTCGAATAGCTGGGACATGCTGAACTCAATATACTGTTCATCCAATTCCGGTGAATCATGGTTGACAGAAAATTGTTCGCATATATTCATGAATCTTGTTGCCGTTGGCTGGGATAAATTGAATTTGTCCGCCACCAGTTCATAAATATTGGCATAATTTTCCGCCTTATACATTTCTTTTTCCTTTATATGCTTTAGGTACCAGCCGATTTTGACAAATGACCGTCTGGTTCTATGTAATTCTTCGCTGATAATATCCAAAGAGTCCTGGTATCCGATCTGTTCCGGGTTGACAATGCCTGTTCTTCCAATGCTTCTAATGTCAAACGGCTTTATGCCCATTATCCACCCCTCCTTCTTTTATAAGGAATTCATCAGTAAAACTATGATATGCATATGATACCTTTCCTTTTGCGTCGTATTCATAAATGCTCTTTCCAAAAGACGGAGCCTCTTCCGCTTTTACACTCCGTGGAATATAATTTTTAAATATCCGGATATTTTCTCCATAAGCTCCATGGATGATCTGCTGGATATCCCGGAAGGAGGTTGTCCTGTCATTCACGCAGGTGTACAAAATCCCCGCTATATTCAACGCCGCATTCAGACCGTTTGATTTTACAGATCCAATGGTTTGCAGAAGCTGTTCCAATCCCTTTACACTATAATACTGTGCATGCAGGGGAATAATCACTTCACTGGCTGCCACTAGTGCATTAATTGTTATTAAGTTCAACGATGGCATACAGTCGATCACGACATAATCATATTCATCTGCAACCATATCCAAATATGTTTTCAATATTTTTTCCCTGCCGAAAAGCAAGGAAATCAATTCTGTTTCCATAACAGATAATTCTATATTTGCCGGCATAAGGTCGATGCCCTCCTCATGATACAGAATACCGTAGTCTTTCAGAAAGGTATAATCTTTGTTCATTATACTCCGCATCATCGTGGCGATGGTAACATCAAGTATATCGGCATCAATTCCTAGCCCTTGGGTCGCATTTCCCTGCGGATCAAGATCAACAAGAAGCACTTTATACCCCTTATTTACCAAGCCGATCCCTAAGTTAATGGCTGTGGTGGTCTTTCCCACGCCGCCTTTTTGGTTTGCAATCGCAATAATTTTACTCATAAATTTTCCTCCATAAAATTTGATGAATTAATAAATTAATGAAAAAGTAACTATATTTTTATCCCTATCATTTTCATGCATTACCTATTCCAGCTTAACATGGTAATCACATCCATCATGATCCTCTGCGTCATCGCCATGGCGCTTTATCAAATGATCCAGGCTCTAGAACATTATTATCAGAAAAAATTATAACTCTCCCAAAAGACTTTAAAGCAAAAGAATATCTTGTTTTACATCGTGTCCCGGCATTTTAAAAAATACGGTTGACATCTTCCCCAATAAAGCGTATGCTAGGGATACGTTTGAAAATCAGCGCATAAAAACAAAAGGAAGGAGGCTGAAACTATGACGATGAATTTTTATTATTATAATAATAAGTTCTATAATTTACAACTATATCATCCCATATTCAGAATTGCCTCCGGTACTTCAATATTTTATGATATTCCAAAATGATACCATAAAATATTACAGCAAATGCTGTCAGCCAACTGCTGCCAGCAAGACGCTGATCACACGATGTCGTTTAACGGCATTGCTCTTTCATAGTTTTTGACGACTGAAGCGGTTCTTTTTACGGGAACCGCTTTTTTATTACAATAAACTGGCTCGCAAAGCGTGACAGCGTTTGCTTACCATTCGGATTTTACAGGAGGAATATCATGAAGCCAAAAAAATTGTCCGCTTATCTGTATGAATATAAATTGCCTTATCTTTTCGCTATTTGCTCCATAGTGGTCAGTGTGTCCCTGGATCTGATGTCGCCCCAGCTGACCAAACGCATTATTGACGAAGTCATTGTTGGAGGGGAAACCTACAAATTAAAATATCTGCTTGCCGGAATCCTCGGTATCGGAATCGGCCGCTGCATTTTTCAATATGTTAAGGAATACACCTTCGACGCTACGGGCATTCAGATTACCGCCAAAATACGACGCCACTTGTTCGACCATATTCAGGCGCTAAGCGCGGATTTCTTTGACCGGACAAACACGGGTGAACTGATGGCGCGTATCAAAGATGATATCGACCGCATCGGCGACGGCATCACTTTCGTCGGAATGCTGATGATCGAAGTGATCGTACATACTTCTATCGTTCTCTTCTGCATGTACCGCCTGGACTCCCGCCTTGCACTGATCCCTACGGCCGCCATGTTCGCCGCCGGACTGATCGCCATCGTAATGGAGCGGAAACTGGACTCCGTTTATGAGTCCATCAGCGAGGAAAACGCCGCCCTCAATACGATAGCCGAGGAAAACCTTGCCGGTGTGCGTACAGTCAAAGCCTTTGCCCGCGAAAAATTTGAAATCGGGAAATTCCTTTCCCACAATAAAAAATATTATGACTTGAATATGAGGCAGTCCAGAATTTTTGTAACTTATTATCCTTACCTTTCCTTTATCAGCAAGCTTCTTCCCCTCATCGTCCTGCTCTTCGGAGGACGGCTGGTGATGACGGGTGAACTCTCTCTCGGAGCCCTTGGTGCCTTTGTAGAATATTCCATGAACATTGTCTGGCCCATGGAAATGCTCGGCTGGCTGACCAACAGCTTTTCTTCCGCCATGGCATCCAGCCGTAAGCTGAACAAGATATATGCGGAAAAACCAAGTATCACCGAGAAAGAATGCCCTGTTGTCCCGGAACGGATTCGTGGAAAAATCGAATTTTCCCACGTTTCGTTTTCCAAACTGGATGAAGGTGCCTCCGCCCCTTATGAAATTCTGCATGATATTTCCTTCACGGTGGAAGAAGGACGAACGATTGGCATTATGGGCGCCACCGGAGCGGGAAAAAGTTCTATCGTCCACCTTTTGGAACGATTTTATGATGCCACGCAGGGCACGGTGGCCATCGATGATATCGATGTAAAGAATATGAGTTTGAGACAGCTTAGAGGCAATATCTCGCTTGTCACCCAAGACGTATTCCTGTTTTCGGACACTATCATGGAAAACGTAAAACTCGGCAAACGTGATCAGTTAAATGCTTCCGCCGTAAGGCACGCTTCCAGAAAAGCACAGGCAAGCGATTTTATAGAAAATATGGAAAAACAATATGACACCATAATCGGTGAAAGGGGCGTGGGATTATCCGGCGGCCAGAAGCAGCGTATCAGCATTGCCAGGGCTTTTGCCAAGAAAAATCCGATCCTCGTCCTGGACGACTCCACCTCCGCGCTCGACATGGAAACGGAACAAATGATCCAGGACTCCCTGCGTTCTCTGACACACACTACAAAAATCATTATTGCCCACCGCATCAGTTCCGTCATGCATGCCGATGAAATCATCGTTCTGGAAAACGGGTCGATCCGGGAACGGGGAACCCATAACACATTAATGGCCCAAAAGGGACTCTACTACGAAACTTATGCCGCTCAATATAAAGGAGGTGAAACCAATGCCGGTTAATTCTTATAAAGTAGACGAGCAATCTTCAGAAACAGGTAAATTAAAAACATTATTCCGGCTTCTCTCCTATCTGGCCGTATATAAAAAAGAAATTATTTCCGTCCTGCTGATCATGGCTTTCTGTGTCGCAGTATCTTTGCTCAATCCGTTGATTATGGAAGAAGCGATCGATCATTTTATTTCTGCCGGCAATCAGGACGGTTTATGGACGCTGATCGGATTTGCCTTGTTTTTAAACATCCTCATGGTTATAGCGATCAAAATTCGTATGTACGTAATGGCCAGGGTATGCAATAACATTCTTGTGACAATCCGCCAGGAATTGTATACCCACATCCAGACTCTTGACTTCCATTTTTTCGACAGCCGTCCCACCGGAAAGATTCTCGCCCGCATTATCGGCGATATCAATTCCTTGAAAGATGTCCTGTCCAACTGTGTAACTACCCTGATCCCCGACTTTATTACCATTTGCGCAGTAGCCGTCATTATGTTTGTAAAAAATCCGATTTTAGCCGCCGCTTCCCTGATCAGCACACCTGTTATGGCTGTCTGCCTCTGGCTGATACAGGTCTATTCCCACAAGCGGTGGCAGATCCACCGAAAAAAAGCTTCCAATCTAAACGCTTTTGTCCACGAAGACTTTTCAGGTATGCGGATCATACAAAGCTTTCATGCGGAGGATGAAACGAGGCAGACTTTCCATGAATTGGTAAAGGAACACCACGATTCCTTTATTTCCGCTGTACGGCTCAACGATGCTTTTGGATCGGCCATCGATTTTTGTTGGGGAATCGGCACCGTCATGCTTTATTTTACTGGCATTATCATTCTTGGAACCGATAAAGTCTCTATCGGCACGTTTATCGCTTTCGGAACTTATATTTCCATGTTCTGGCATCCGATTATGAACCTGAGCAACTTTTATACCCAGCTCATCACCAATATATCGGGCGCAGAACGGGTTTTTGAAATCATGGATACGCCGGCCGGCATCAAAGATATGCCGGATGTGACAGAAATCCCTCCCATTACAGGAGAAGTACGTTTTGATCATGTCACCTTCTCTTATGACGGAAGCGTCAATGTACTGGACGATGTAAGCTTCCGCATCGCGCCCGGAGAAACTATCGCGCTGGTAGGCCCCACCGGCGCCGGCAAAACGACTATCGTCAATCTGATCAGCCGATTTTATGATGTTCAAAAAGGCAATGTATCTGTAGACGGTTTCGACGTAAAAAAAGTAAGCATTGAAAGCCTCCGCGCACAGATGGGGATTATGACACAGGATAATTTTCTTTTTTCCGGCACGATCGGCGATAATATCCGCTATGGGAAATTGAACGCCTCGGAAGATGAGATAATCCGGGCGGCAAAAGCGGTAAATGCCCATGATTTTATCATGAAGCTGGAAAAGGGATACGACACGGAATTATCGGAACGGGGCGGAGGGCTTTCCGCCGGCCAGAAACAGCTGCTAGCCTTTGCCCGAACCATGGTCTCCGATCCAAAAATACTCATTCTGGACGAAGCCACTTCCAGCATCGACACAAAAACGGAACTTTTGGTTCAATCAGGAATCGAAAACCTCCTGAAAGGGCGAACCTCTTTCGTCGTGGCCCACAGGCTTTCCACCATCCAGAAAGCGGATCGAATCTTCTATATCGATAACGGCAAGATCTTAGAACAAGGCTCACCAGCAGAACTAATGAACCGGAAAGGCTATTACTACCGATTGTACATGGCACAGTTCCATTGTTAAGCGATATCATAGAAATCAATCATAGAAGTCCGGGGCATGCCAGGGCGGAAGGGGCAGAAAAAAGGATGGCCGAAGGAGGGAAGGCCGGAGCAGGGGGCAAATGGTTTTGCCGCTGCTTTGTGCAGGGAAATGAGATTTTCTTAATATTCCGTCTGGAATCAGCAATTTGGTGACACGGATGTCACCAAAAGCCCGCAATGAGCCCGGATGGCGAATCGCGGGCGGTTGCGTTCGGCTGATACTACTTTACCGGAATATTTAGAAAATCCATGTCCCGGAACCAGCACGGAAAACCATTTGCCCCCTGCTCCGGCTCTCCCTCCTTCGGCCATCCTTTTTTCTGCCCCTTCCGCCCTGGCATGCCCCGGACTTCTATGATTGATTTTCCATGACGCCAAATAGCAATCCATTGACTTTCCAATCTAAATATTGTATTATCTACTTTAATGGCGCAATGCGTTAAAGCGCGAAAAATATTGTACGAAAACGGAGAATTACCAACATGCCAATTACAAATTTATTAGAAGAAAACTGTAAAAAATGGGGCGAGGATATCTGTCTGGTGGAAATCAACCCGGAAGTCAAAGAAGTACGCCGCGTCACATGGAAAGAATATGAATTGATGGAACCCAGCCCCCTCTCCCATTACCGCCGGGAGATCACATGGAATGTGTTCAATGAAAAAGCAAATCGTTTTGCCAACCTTCTTCTCGGAAAGGGAATCAAAAAAGGGGATAAAGTAGCTATCTTGCTCATGAACTGCCTGGAATGGCTGCCGATCTACTTCGGCATCCTGAAAACCGGCGCTCTCGCCGTTCCTCTCAACTTCCGCTATACGCCGGAAGAAATCGAATACTGCGTCAACCTTGCAGAAGTCCATATACTGGTATTTGGCCCCGAATTTATCGGCCGGGTGGAAGAAATTGCGGATTCCATCACAAAAAATAAGCTTCTTCTTTATGTGGGAGATAACTGCCCTACTTTTGCGGAAGATTACAACTCTTTAACCGCTAATTGTTCCAGCCAGTCACCTTCCGTTCCGCTGACGGATCAGGATAATGCCGCGATCTATTTTTCCTCCGGCACCACCGGTTTTCCGAAAGCTATTTTACATAACCATGACAGTCTGATGCATTCCTGCCTGGTGGAACAAAACCACCATGGACAGACAAAAGATGATATTTTCCTTTGCATACCTCCGCTGTACCATACCGGAGCGAAAATGCATTGGTTTGGCTCCCTTCTCTCCGGCGGAAAAGCCGTCCTTTTAAAAGGAACCAAACCGGAATATATCCTGGATGCCGTTTCTAAGGAGAAATGCACGATCGTATGGCTGCTTGTCCCTTGGGCACAGGACATTCTGGAAGCTCTTGACTGTGGAAAAATAAAATTGGAAGATTATGAACTTTCCCAATGGCGTCTGATGCATATCGGCGCCCAGCCCGTTCCTCCCAGCATGATCAGGCATTGGAAAACTTATTTCCCGCACCACGCCTATGATACCAATTATGGCCTGAGCGAATCCATCGGCCCGGGCTGCGTCCACCTTGGAGTGGAAAACATCCATAAAGTGGGCGCCATCGGGAAGGCCGGTTACGGATGGGAGATCAAAATTGTAGATGAACAAAAAGAAACGGTTTCCAAAGGCGGCGTCGGCGAATTGGCCGTCAGAGGCCCCGGCGTCATGACCTGCTATTATAATGACGAACAGGCCACTGCGGAAGTTCTTTCCGAAGACGGATGGCTTTATACCGGAGATATGGCACAAGAAGATGACGACGGATTTATTTTCCTCGTAGACCGCAAGAAGGATGTAATCATCAGCGGGGGAGAAAATATTTATCCCGTTCAGATTGAAGACTTTCTTCGCAACTACAGCGTCGTTCACGACGTGGCGGTCATCGGTCTCCCTGACAAGCGTCTTGGAGAAATTACCGCCGCAGTCATCGAACTGAAGCCCGATACATCCTGCACGGAAGAAGAAATCAATTATTTCTGCCGCAAACTTCCGCGCTATAAACGCCCGCATAAAATTATTTTTGCCGATATTCCAAGAAACCCTACCGGTAAAATCGAAAAACCTAAACTCAGGGAGAAATATTGCGGCGACAGCCTTGTGGCTGCCCAGAATCGCGGCTGAACAAGAATGGAGGGATATTATGATACTGAAATTTGCAATGTTGATTGTCTTTTTTTCCGTTATGATTGCTATCGGCTTTTACTGCCGTAAACATGCGACGGATGTAAATGGTTTCGTACTCGGCGGACGCTCCGTAGGTCCCTGGCTGACTGCCTTTGCCTACGGAACCTCCTATTTCTCCGCCGTCATCTTCGTAGGTTATGCCGGACAATTCGGTTGGAAATACGGCATTGCCTCCACATGGATCGGCATTGGCAATGCCCTGATCGGTTCCATGCTGGCATGGGTCATTCTGGGCAGACGTACCCGGATTATGACGCAACATTTGAACAGCGCGACGATGCCCGAATTTTTTGGACGCCGGTTCCACAACGACGGATTAAAACTGGGAGCTTCTATTATTGTTTTCCTGTTCCTGATCCCGTATACCGCCTCCCTTTATAACGGGCTGTCACGGCTGTTCGGGATGGCATTCAACATCGATTATACCGTCTGCATCATCATTATGGCAGTTCTGACCGGAGTTTACGTCATTGCCGGCGGTTACATGGCCACCGCTATTAACGACTTCTTGCAAGGCATTATCATGCTGTTCGGCATCGCCACGGTCATTCTTGCCGTCCTGAAATCCAACGGCGGTTTCCTGGAGGCTTTGAACCGCCTCGCCATGGTATCCGACCAGTCGGTATCCGCTCAGCCCGGCGTATTTGCCTCCTTTTTTGGTCCCGATCCCCTGAATCTTCTGGGCGTCGTGATCCTTACCTCTCTCGGCACCTGGGGGCTGCCTCAAATGGTTCAGAAATTTTACGCGATCAAAAGCGAAAAAGCAATTTCCAAAGGAACGATTATTTCCACTTTATTCGCAATTATCGTTTCCGGAGGCTGCTATTTCCTTGGCGGTTTCGGACGCTTATATTCCGGCAGCGTGGATATCGCTTCCGAAGGCTATGACGCCATCATTCCGGCTATGATTTCCCATCTTTCGCCGGCATTGATCGGATTGGTGGTCATCCTTGTATTATCCGCTTCCATGTCCACGCTCTCTTCCCTTGTCATGGCCTCCAGCTCCACTTTGACCATCGACTTTTTAAAGGGGCATATCATTAAGAATATGGACGAAAAGAAGCAGCTCTTTGTGATCCGCATCCTGATCGTCGTATTTATCGCCCTTTCAGTGGTAATCGCCATTATACAATATAAGGGTAATATTACTTTTATTGCGCAGCTTATGGGCGTATCCTGGGGAGCGCTTGCGGGCGCTTTTCTGGCTCCCTTCCTGTACGGACTCTATTGGAAAAAAACGACCGCTTCGGCAGCATGGGTCAGCTTTCTTTTCGGTTCCGGTTTTATGGTATGCAATATGCTCTTCCGCAGTCATTTTCCGGCACTGCTCCAATCTCCCATTAATGCCGGCGCTTTCGCTATGATTGCCGGGTTCATCCTCGTACCTGTCATAAGCCTCGTAACTCCAAAATTGGAAACTTCTTTTGTTGACGCAGCATTTTCGTGCTACGAAAGAAAAACCGAAGTTTCCGTAAAAAATGATTTAGGCGAATAAGAGAGCATCCTGCTCCTTATCCGCCTCACCTGCGGAAACGCACAGCGTTTCCGTTTTTTCCTAATATGTCTTCTGCCACTGATAAGGGCCTCCCCAGTCGCCGATCATCGTCGTGGTCATTCCTTCCTCGGTCAATACCCTTGTCTCAAAATGGTAATTCATTGCATAATCAAAAGATGTTTCCTTCTGCACATTGCTGCACATATAGCTGATAATATATTCCGTGTGGGGATAATAATTTTCTCCGTCCTTTGCCGGCTCGTATGTAATGCTGGAACGCTGTACTCCATTATCCAGCATTTCATTTCCCCATACGGTAATGACTCCCGCCGTATTTTCATTATCATCGTAATTAGGAAATGAGAAACTGCATTTTCCGTCTTTCCATTTTATCATCACATATTCCCGGCTCACCGGAATATAAGTTGCCCCTTCCCAATATTGCATTGTCCCGTTTATGAATGCATCCCTGATCTGAAGATAAGAATCTTTCACAAGGAATTCTTTCGCAGCTTCATAATTTCCGGCATCAAACTCCTGAAAGAGACTTTCAAATTCTGCCTGAACTTCTTTTACTTTATGAAGGCAGGCTATCATCTCGCTTCTCTCCGGCATTTCCATCCAAGTATTGGCGCTTTCCAAGATAGACAGATAAGAATCCACATATCCCATAGGCACTTTCAATTCTTCCGCCCCCAGCCATCCAAACCCGGAAATAATCTCCCGCATACTCTCCGAACCGACAATATCGGAAAGAGAAACCAGCCTGTTCATAATCTGTTCATAGGAGGAGAAATCAAATTCCGTTATATCCGCAGCATCCATCCAGCGGCTGCAAGCCGTACCCAGCAATTCCACCGCTTCTTCCTTTAAGGCATGCCGTTCCAACACATCCGCAATCTTTTCTATTGTTCCTGCATTAACGGCATCGCTGTTAATCTCAGCCACCGCTTCGTTCAGGATTACGGTGCAATAATATTCCAGCAGACCTTCGTCCTGCGTATTCTCCCATCCGTCAAATAAGATTTGTTTCGCCTGGGAATCCTCCTGCATATTTATATACGCGCCCGCCATACATCTGTATGCTTCTACCGATGTGGAATCGATCTTCAGCGCATTTTCGTATGCTTCTATTGCCGCGTCGTAAGCTTCTTCCTGGGTGTACTCCATTCCTGCGTTTAGTTCCCTGCTTAATTTGAGGGAAGGGAGGTTCCAAACTACATATCCTCCCGCCCCAATCAGCACAAAAACAACACAGGCGATTAACGCCCACTCCAATACAACGATTCGCCTTCTCGCTCTTCTGCGCCTTCTTTTTCTTTCCGCAGCGGATATCTTTTTTTCCCTTTTCTTCATTTTATGCTTTGCGCTGCTGCTCTTTTTTTTCTTTTTCCTTTGTTTTAATTGCGTATCCGCATTGCCCATTTTCATCCCTCCATATCGCTTTGGAGGCATATAGCCCTTTTCACCCTTATAAACATTTGCGAAGCACCAAAAACATGTTATGATCTACGTCTGCGTCTGCGGCTCTTTTCCCCGAACATCTCGCCAAAGTCTCTGCTCTGTCTGCTCTTATCCTTCTCGCCGGATTTCCCCTTGCCGCTGCTCTTATCCTTTTCGTTTCCTTTTCTTTTACCGTTTTTATCCCTTTCGGATGCCCATGCTTTGTTTGCGCCTTTATCCTTCTCGGAGGATCTTCCTGAGGAAGCGCCCCTGCCTCCGCGCTTTCCGCGGCGGCGTCCGCTTTTTCCGAACACGAGATCCTTGGGGTTGAATTTTTCCACTTTGATATCTTTGATATCATCCCCCATTTTCATTCTCATAAAAGCTGCTGCAAGTTCCAGCGCCGTGTATTCGCTGTCCACCAGCTTTTCCCTGAGGAAATCCATCGCTGTATCCAGATTCTTGTTCTGTATGGTATCGATCACTTCCTCTAAGACCTTTTCCGCCTTTACGGAAGTGATATCCGCTGCGGACGGTATATTCCTTTCCCTGATCTTCGTATGGCATACCCTCTCGATATCCCTTATTTTATACATTTCCCTTCCTACTACCAGCGTAAAGGAACGTCCTGCTTTTCCCGCTCTTCCGGTACGTCCGATTCTATGGACATAATATTCGATATCATCCGGCACATCATAGTTAAATACCGCTTCCACGTCGTCCACATCAATACCTCTCGCCGCCACATCGGTAGCGATCAGAATATCCATCCTTCCTCCCCGGAATAAGTTCATAACCGTATCTCTCTGGCCCTGGCTCAAATCCCCATGCAGCCCTTCTGCCTGATATCCCCGATCCTTCAAATGTTCCGACAATTCATCTACCATCCGCTTTGTATTGCAGAAAATAAGGGAACGCTTCGGATGATAATAATCAATCAGCCTTGTCAACACCTCTTCCTTATCCTTGCGCTGCACCTGGTAATACGCCTGTTTGATCAAAGGAATCGTTACTTCTTTTGGCGTAACTCTGATATATTCCGCGTCCTCTTTCTGGTATTCCTTTGTGATTTCCAGAATCGGCCTTGGCATTGTAGCTGAAAAAAGCGCTGTCTGGCGTTCTTCCGGCATATCTTTTAATATAGTCTCGATATCCTCCCGGAATCCCATATTCAACATCTCATCCGCTTCATCCAAAACAATCATTCTTACTTTATTGGTTTTTAACGTATGGCGGCGCATATGATCCATGACCCTTCCCGGCGTGCCTACCACAATTTGTACTCCTTTGGAAAGCGCCCGAATCTGCCTCGATATATCCTGGCCGCCGTATACGGGCAATACTTTTACTTCATGCATATATTTTGCAAACCGTCGGATTTCTTCCGCCGCCTGTATAGCCAGCTCTCTCGTCGGGCAAAGTATGATCGCCTGTAATCCTCTTTCTTCCGGATCGATCTTCTGGATAATCGGAATTCCAAAAGCTGCCGTCTTTCCCGTTCCTGTCTGGGCCTGTCCGATCAGATCCCTTCCTTCCAACATAACAGGAATCGCCTGTTCCTGAATAGGGGTCATTGTCTCAAATCCCATTTCTTCCACTGCTCTTATAATTCTTCCATCTATCGCCGAATTTCTATAACTGATCTTATTTTCCATGCCTTCCGAATGTTCCATGCTCTCTCTGTTTTCTACTTTTTCCATTTAAATTTCCGTTCCATCCTTTCAAAATACAATTCGCTCACAATCACTGATAACCACATCTCATCTTTCGCCAAAAAGGACAACACCCGCTTTTAAAGTGTTGTCCTTCGATCCACGAACTATGCTATTATACCTTCCTTTTTAATTAAAGTCAAGCCCTATTTCTTCGGGAGTTATAATTTCTACCCCTTTATCGCGCAATGTTTTTTCCGTAGCTTCCAAATCGGAAGTTTTCAATACCATGGAAGCATCATCCCCGCCCGTAGACAGGGCATACATATATTCTATATTGATATGCACTTCGCAAATCGCCTCTAACAACTCCTGAAGCATTCCTACCCTATGCGATAACTTCACGGCAAGCACATCCGTCAGCCTGGAAGAAAATCCATTCCTCTTCAACGCATTATATGCTGCCTCCGGCTTATTCACAAGCATGCGCAATATTCCAAATTCATTCGTGTCCGCCAGGCTCAACGATGCAATATTCACCTTATTATTTTTGAGAACGGCAAGAACCTCTTCCAGCCTTCCTTCCCTGTTTTCCATAAAAACCGATAATTGTTTCATATATCTGCAGCCCTCCTATCCGCGCTTTCCGTGCCTATTCTTATACAAGATGCCGCTTATCGATCACGTGTACGGCCTTCCCCATGCTTCGTTCAATGCTTTTCGGCTCCACCAGTTTTACTTTGACCGCAAGCCCGATCGCCTGTTGCAGTACATGGGAAATTTTCTTCGTCAGCTTTTCCAGTTCCCTGATTTCATCGTAGAAGAAGTTCTCACCTACTTCCACCTGAACCTCCAGCGTATCCAGGTTATTGACGCGATCCACGATCATCATATAATGCGGCGTCGTCTCTCCCATCTCCAGCAGTGCGGATTCTATCTGGGACGGGAATACATTTACTCCTCTGATAATCAGCATATCATCGGAACGTCCTTTAAACCTGCTGATCCTCGGAAGCGTCCTGCCGCATTCACATGTTTCATACGTAATGCTTGTCAGATCTCTCGTCCGGTAGCGCAACAGCGGAAGCCCTTCCTTCGTAATCGTAGTAAATACCAACTCTCCGGTCTGCCCATCCTCTACGGATGTCAGTGTATCCGGCTGGATAACTTCCGGAAGAAAATGGTCGTCATAAACATGGAGCCCCTGATGGAATTCACAGTCACAGGCTACGCCCGGCCCCATAACCTCCGACAGCCCGTAAATATCATGAGCATGTATATGAAGCCTCTCTTCCATCTGGAGGCGCATATTTTCCGTCCACGGTTCCGCACCGCAAACTGCCGTCTTTAGCCTTATCTTGTCTATTTCCCCGCTTTCTTCCAACGTTTCCGCAATATGAAGCAGATAAGAAGGCGTACAGGCAATCGCCGTCACTCCGAAATCCACCATCATCGTCGTCAGTTTCTTCGTATTACCGGTTGACATAGGTACTACGGTAGCTCCCAGTTTCTCCGCCCCTCCATGAGCCCCGAGTCCTCCGGTAAAGAGACCGTAGCCATAGGCCACCTGTATAATATCGTCTCTCGTAACACCCGCCATAATGAGCGCCCTCGCCACGCATTCGCTCCATATCTCCAAGTCTTTCCTCGTATACCCTACGACCGTAGCTTTCCCCGTCGTTCCGCTGGACGCATGTACCCTGACAATCTCCGACTGGGGAACCGCAAACAATCCAAATGGGTAATTATCCCGCAAATCCGCTTTCGTAGTAAACGGCAGGATATGAAGATCCTCCACTCCGCGCACATCTCCCGGCTCAATGCCGATGCTCTGCATTTTCTTCCGGTAAAACGGCACGTTATGGTATACCCTGTCCACCGTTTTTACCAGCCTGGCGCTCTGCAATACTATTTTTTCATCCCTGCTCATGCATTCTTTCGTTTCATTCCAAATCATCGTATTTGCCTCTCCCATTCTCTAGCTTTCATATCCAAGAAGAAATGCCTTTTTATTCATTTCCACCGTTTTCATAGGAACTGTTTTTTCAATTACTTTCAGCCAGTCTTCCTTCGCAAAATCCATATGTTTTGCTGCCGCCCCAAGAACGATTACATTAAAAGTTTTGGAATTTCCAAGCGCAAGAGCCTCTTTCATCGCATCAATGGCATAGACTTTATGCTTTTTACCAAGCTCGTCAATAATATTCTCTGGATACTCCGCTGCCCCTGTCACGACCGTAATCGGATCGATCCTCCAGTCATTAACAATCAAAACCCCGTCCTTTTTCAAAAAATGAGCATACCGCAAAGCTTCCAGCCGTTCAAAAGCGATCAGGACATCCGCCTGTCCTTCCTCCACAATCGGTTCCGCCACTTTTTCCCCGTACCGCACAAAAGTCACCACGCTTCCGCCCCTCTGTGCCATTCCGTGTACTTCCGATAATTTCACGTCATATCCCGCTTCCTGCATGATCCCGCCGAGGATCCGGCTTGTAAGAAGCGTTCCCTGACCGCCGACCCCCACTATCATAATGCTTTTTGTTATCATATCCGCTTTTCCTCCCAGGCAAATTTTGTATTATTTCGGCTCTTTTGCAATCGCATCAAAGGGACAGAGCTGCATGCAGAGACCGCATCCATTGCACATCGTAATATCGATGGCAATGCTTCCATCCTCTTTTTTCGTCAGCGCCGGACAGCCCGGTTTCAAACAAGCGCCGCATTTCTTACATTTCTCAGATACCGGAACACACACATCGGGGAAATGATTCCCTTTCAGCAGCACACAGGGAGCTTTTGTAATAATAACGGAAACCTCGTCCCTTTCCGTTTCTTCCCTGATTATCTTTTCCAGCAAGGCCAGGTCAAAAGCGTCCACTTCCACCACATGTTCAATGCCGATGGCCTTGCAGAAATGGTAAATGCTGATAGCAGGAACCGTTTTTCCCTTAAGTGTCTTACCGGTCGCCGCATGATCCTGGTGTCCCGTCATTCCGGTCGTGGAATTATCCACGATAATGATCGTTCCCGTTCCCTGATTATACACCGTATTCATCAAAGAGTTCACTCCGGTATGCATAAATGTGGAATCGCCGATAACAGCCACCCAGTTCTTTATATATTCTTTTCCCTTTGCCATCTCCATGCCGTGAAGGGAAGAAATGCTCGCCCCCATACAGATTGTCGTATCGATAACGCTAAGAGGCGCTACTGCCCCGAGCGTATAACATCCGATATCCCCGGCTGCATGTATCTTCAGCTTCTTTAGAACGGAAAATACGCTTCTGTGCGGGCAGCCCGGACAAAGAATCGGCGGACGGGCGGGTACCTGGGCCGGCTGCATCTCCTCCGTTTCTTCCGAAAGCAGGGCGCGGCGCAGCATATTCGCACTATACTCTCCCTGTCTTGTAAAAATGTCCTTTCCTTCCGCCGGAATTCCCCATGCCTTTACCTGTTCTTCGATCACCGGCTCCAGTTCTTCAAATATGTACAGCTTATCCACCTTCGAAGCAAATTCCTCGATCATTTTCTTCGGAAGCGGATTCACCATACCGAGTTTCAGCACGGAAGCTTCGGGAAATACTTCTTTTACATATTGATAGGGAATTCCGCTTGTAATAAACCCGACCGACGTATCTTTATATTCCGCCTGGTTTACAAAAAAGCCGCCGCCGTCTTCGGACATGGCTTCCATACGTTTTTCCACATACACATGCCTTCCCTTTGCCATTCCCGGCATCATCACAAATTTACCGATGTTTCTCTCATAAGGCTTGTCAGGAACTTCCTGTCTTTCCTCCAGCGTAACCATTCCCTGGGAATGGGATAATCTGGTCGTCGTCCTCACAATCACCGGCGTATCATATTTTTCGCTCATCTCGAACGCAAATTTCATAAAATCCTTGGCTTCCTGGCTGTCCGAAGGCTCTAAGACCGGCACCTGAGCCGCCCTCGCCACGCACCTTGTATCCTGTTCATTCTGTGAGCTGTAAAGCCCCGGATCATCGGCTGCCACAAGCACAAGCCCTCTGCCCACTCCCGTATAGGAAGCCGTATATAGCGGATCGCTCGCCACATTGACCCCTACGTGCTTCATGGACGCCATTGCCCTGACGCCGCTGATGGAAGCTCCAATCGCTACCTCCATCGCTACTTTTTCATTCGGCGACCATTCCGCATATATCTCATCATATTTTACAATACTTTCACTGATTTCCGTACTCGGCGTGCCCGGATAAGCTGCGGAAACCTTCACTCCGGCTTCATATGCCCCCCGCGCAATCGCTTCGTTTCCCAACATAATCTTCTTTTCTGCCATTTCGCATTCATCCTTCCTGTATCTATACATTTTTTTATTTTATCATAAAAAAAGAGAAAAAAAAAGAGAAGCGCCGGATTTTGCATGCGGAAATCATTTTTACAAAGGGCATAGCCCGCCGAAATCACGGCAGCCGCCTGGCAAGGGACGCAGGAGTTCCCGGACGAACCTGCAAGGGGCGCCATTTTTTTGCTGGAGCTTTCCATCAGATTTCACTAATAAAATAGGTAAAAGTTATGGAACCGACCGGGTCGGAAGTAACGGGCATCGTGCCCTATACTTCCTAAAATTGCCATCCAGGCAATTTTACCCTTTTCTATTGAACCATTTGATAAGTGAAATGGCTGATGGCACGCAACAGCAAAAAAATGGCGCCCCTTGCAGGTTCGTCCGGGAACTCCTGCGTCCCTTGCCAGGCGGCTGCCGTGATTTTGGCGGGCCATGCCCTTTGTAAAAATGATTTCCGCATGCAAAGTCCAAGCTTTACTTAAAAGGTAACTTCCCCTTCCTGTGAAACCATGGACACATTTTTCACACCGCTTATCCGGCTGATCTCACGGATGCATTCCGCGCCTTCCTTCACACGGACCTCTATCACCATGTTCAGATTTTCCGCATCCATATTCCTTGCCTTCACTTTGCTATGGCTGCTGTATTCTTCCAGCGTTTCCATAATCTGTTTCTCACTGTCCAAATCTGCCGAATCCACAACAAGGAGCATCGGTGCCTTTGTGGAGGGGAAACGATCCAACGCCATAATGGCTGCGGTAATCAGCAAAGAAGCAAAGATGGCGATCTCAAACAAGCCTGCACCGCATATGATTCCTACGCTGATAGACCAGAACAGAAAGACCAGATCCATCGGTTCCTTTACTGCCGTCCGAAAACGGACGATGGACAATGCGCCCACCATACCGAGTGAAATCACTACGCTGGACTGAATGGACAGAATAATCGCCGTCGTAATCAGAGCAAGCGCTACCAAAGAAATGTTAAAGTTCTTGTTATAAAACGCTTTTCTTGTCATGACCCGGTAAACGAAAAAAATGTAAACGGCAATCACACATGCCGCTACTAATGCTGCAATGGCATCCCCTCTGCTCATGCTTTCCGTTGCCGCCTGTACAAATGATTTTTTTAACACATCGCTAAAGCCCATTTTTCTTTACTCCTCCTATATTGTATCTTCTGCATAAATAATATTTCGAAAAAGTTTCCTGTGAAAGACCATCGGCCTGAAGGCTATTGTAGATGATATCCGGTAAAAACTCATCATACTTTACCTCCATTAAATGGCTGCCTGTCGGCATGACCGGCCTCGCAAACAAATCCTTTTCAAAAAATGCTTCCACGCGGTTCGAAGAACGTATGTCCGTATCAAAAGTAACTCTTACATTTCCTGCTTTATAGACATAAGGCTCCCTCTCATATTCCACGATTACTTTCGGGCGGTAACGCTCCGTCCGGTATTTGAGGATAAACTTTTGAAGAACCGGCGGATAACCGTCCGCACATGACATACCTTCCCCTGTCAAAAAAGCCTGACACTGATCAAAGGTAAGGGAGCAGGAATCTTTATGGGTCTTTCCTCCTTCCTTCCGTTTCAATTCCAAACGGATCACCTCTTCGTCCGCATTATAAATACGTATTCTGAACTTCTCCCTCGGACTTGTCCCATCCGCATTTTCCAAATAGCAAATATTTCTATAATCATCAAAATAAACGCTTCTTATCGTATATTTCTCCTTCGTTCCCGTATGAGCATCCAAAGCCATCAAAGGACGGATTCTGTTTCGCAGAATCGCGATCTGCAGGGACGAAACGATATATTTTAATTCATTCCTGTATTCCAGTGCCATCGACCGTCTCCCTTTCCTCCTGCCAAATGCCGGTAATCCTGTCTTTTCTATATACCCCCTGCTCCATTCCAAGATCCGGAAGTTCTACTTTTTCCTTTATCCCGGTTCCGGCATAGGCCAGCATGACTTTCTTGCCTTTCTTTAAATTAAAATTGACGTTCATAAACGCGTCGGTCCCGTCATAATTTTTACACCCTATCCTGATACTTTCCCCCGGTGCTAAAACCGTTTCTTTCAGATAATTCATATGGGATGCCTTTTCCTTATCCATCAGATAGTATCCCCATGTACTCACTTCCTCATGGGAAGTATTGGTCAAAACAATATAATCTTCCTTTCCCTTTGCCTTAATCTCGGTTAATTCCAAACCAGCGTCGGATTCCTCGGAATATAAAGTGACATATAGTGCGCCGTCTATGACCATGCCTTCCTCTATCCGTATTTCCTCCTCCGCATACAGTTCTCCGTTAATTTCCCAATAAACGAATTCCCTTCCTTCCGGCAGAACCGGCGCAAGCCAAGTATCGCATCCGCTTAGATACCTGCCAATAAATTCCGGCTCCGTTACCGTCATATCATTGATTCTTGCGCCTTCCCCATCAGGAAGCTGCAAATAAAGGGTATAGATTTCACCTAACTGCCATTTTTGCCGCATTCCCTCCAGCATGCTTTCCGGCGCGGTTTCCGCCCATGCCCTGATGCAGTCCATCTGCATTTCCAAATACGGTTCCCCGATCTCCGGGAGTTCCGGATTCCTTATGCTCTCTTCGATATATTCCAGCATCTCATTCTTTCTTAGCTGATGCATGTCCTCCAGCACATTCGCCACATTCTCCGTAGAATATGCCCCGTTTAATAAATTGCATGTATACGCCGCAAAATATTCCCGGCAGTCTTCCCGTTCCATCAAAGCCGTAAACAAAGGCGCATATCCTCTCTGCTCCAGCAAAGCGAGGGTTTCAAAACTCTGATTGGGGTTCAGACTTTCCCTTATGGTTCCCAGCCCCATCGTCGTATCCACATCATACAAAAGATATCGATATCTTCCGTCGAATACCGAATTTTCCGTATACTCTCCACCATCCGCGGCTACATACCGATATGCCTGAACATTATTATAAGGCCAATCACGATTTGCCATATAAATTTCCAGCGCATAGTACTGCAAATAATTTTTTATATCGATAACGCTGTTTAATTCCTTGCATATTTCATCTTCCCTCAGATCCGAAGTGCTGTATTTTGCATATATTTCATTATACTCCCCGGCATAACGGCTTTCTATTTCATCGCCGCCCGACATATTCATTTCGCTGGTTCCTATTACAACCATTTCGCCGTCATATTTTCCATACTTTTCTTCAAAATATTCCTCGTCATAAGTGGAATGCATCCAATACAGCCCCTGGTATCTTCCATTTATATATACGCTGACAGGCCGTACCGACTGCGTATCCGCAAAGCCGGCCTCTGTCGCCAGCCGCATGCCAAGCTCATCTCTGATAAAACCCTCCGAACGGTCATTTCCCGTATTTCGGATCTTTATCGATTTATATTGGTCAATTACATTTCCCCCTTGTATAGAACGCATATCTTCAAACAGGGGAATGCAAAACCGGTTTTCCTCTTCATCGTACTCTTTTCTCGCATAAAGCTTAAAAGATTTCTGCTCCGACTGCCTCGTGAAATTCCCGGAAATACGGATACCTCCATTCTGGGCCGCCAGCCTCTTTCCGTCCGGTTCAAATATTTCTATATGGACGTTTCTCTCGCTTTCCCTTCCTCTCACATTATAATTAGCCGGCGCATCAAAGGCCGCTTCCTCTCCCGGATGCTGCGCTTCCCAATCCGCCCGCAGCTTTCCTTCCACAAAAATGCCGTTTTCATACCCATATAGATCATCATCTTCCGCCGCAAGGCTGATAATCATCGTATCGTAGCGGTCTTTGATATTTTTTCCCATAAAATAAGTATTGGTTACTATCTCCGATTCCGTTCCATCCTGAAAAACGGCTAAAAATCGGTAAACTTCCACCGACTCTTCTTCCTCCGCAGCAAGAAAAACCGGTTCTTTGTATAAGAGCGTGCTTCCGCCCTCTTCCTTAGCCGGCATAGATCCATCGGAAGTATAAAAAACCTTCCCTTCTTTTTCCAGTTCCACTTCTATCCGAATATCCTCGTCATAAAAACCGCTCCCCGTCAGAATATGAAGCTCCGGCCCTTCGTCCGCCGCACTTTGCTGCTCCATTCCGCCACCTGTTTCGGCGGTATCCCTTTGAATCAAAAATATTAATGCTAATATCATAATTCCTGCCAGAAAGCAGATACAAATTTTTTCTTTATTCTTAAAAATTTTAAAGACTCCCTTTCTCTTTTCTTAGTATTGTTTCCGATAGCATTCCAATACATTTCAAAACATTATATTTGTCCTTTTCGCCTTTGTCAAGTATTTTCCCCGTTTTCCCATGTAAAAAGCGCCGGATATGGAACTCATTTTTCCCATATCCGGTGCCTGTTATTGTTGCTTTTTTTCTTTACTTATAACCTATTATTTATAATTCACGATCTTGCCAAAATCAGGCTTCAAAGAAGCGCCGCCAACCAAACCGCCGTCGATATCCGGTTGTCCGAACAATTCCGGTGCGGTCGCTGCATTTACCGATCCGCCGTACTGGATACGGATCGCTTCCGCAGTTGCCTCATCGTAAATCTCTGCGATGCAGTCGCGGATCGCTTTACAAACTTCCTGTGCCTGTTCCGTAGTCGCTGTCTTGCCCGTTCCAATCGCCCAGATCGGTTCATAAGCAACTACTGCTGTCGCTGCCTGAGCCGCCGTTACATTTAAGAATGCAATCTTAATCTGTTGACGGATCCAGTCAATCGTAATCCCCTGCTCTCTTTGAGTCAAAGACTCGCCGCAGCAGATGATCGGAGTAATTTCATGTTCGAAAGCCTTCAAAACTTTTTTATTTACTGTTTCATCCGTTTCCGCAAAATACTCTCTTCTCTCGGAATGTCCGATGATCACATATTTCACGCCGGCATCAGTCAGCATGCCCGGAGAAATCTCTCCCGTATATGCTCCTTTTTCTTCATAGTACATATTCTCCGCACCGATCTGGATATTCGTGCCTTTTGCCGCTTCCATTGCCGGGATAATATCGATAGCGGGTACGCAGAATACCACATCCGCATCGTCTGTCTCTACCAAAGGTTTTAATGTATTCACCAATTCTACGGCTTCACTGGGTGTCATATTCATTTTCCAGTTACCAGCAATAATTTTTCTTCTTGCCATTTTCATTTCTCCTTACATTAATCTATTCTTCACTTATCCTTATTTATCGTCCGCTGCCATAACGCCCGGCAGTTCTTTTCCTTCCAGGAATTCCAAAGAAGCGCCGCCGCCTGTGGAAATATGGGACATCTTATCTGCAAATCCCAGCTGGTTTACTGCCGCCGCACTGTCGCCGCCGCCGATAATCGTCGTCGCATCTGTTTCTGCCAGCGCTTTTGCTACCGCAATCGTACCTTTTGCAAGGACAGGATTTTCGAATACGCCCATCGGTCCGTTCCAAACAACAGTTTTTGCAGATTTTACCGCATCCGCATATAATTCCGCTGTCTTTTCGCCGATATCAAGGCCTTCCATATCAGCCGGGATCTTATCCGCATCTACAACGGACACTTCGATTTCCGCATCGATAGGATTCGGGAATCCTGCCGCAATCGTCGTGTCGATCGGGAGCAGCAGCTTCTTGCCAAGCTTCTCCGCCTTATCCATCATTTCTTTACAGTAATCGATTTTTTCTTCGTCCACTAAGGAATTGCCAATCTCATATCCCTTTGCTTTCAAGAATGTAAACGCCATACCGCCGCCAATGATAAGCGTATCGCATTTTTCCAGAAGGTTATTGATTACATTCAGCTTATCCGCAACTTTTGCACCGCCAAGAATCGCAACAAACGGCCTTACCGGATTTTCCACTGCATTTCCGAGGAAATCTATTTCTTTCTGCATCAAATATCCAACTGCACATTCCCCGCCTTTTGCACGGATACACTCTGTTACGCCCGCAACGGATGCATGCGCCCTGTGGGAAGAACCAAAAGCATCGCATACATACACATCTGCTAATTCTGCCAGTTCTTTGCTGAACTCTTCACCGTTCTTCGTCTCTTCTTTTCCGCGGAAACGTGTATTCTGAAGAAGCACAACGTCTCCTTCTTTCATTGCTTCCACTGCTGCCGTAGCTGCTTCGCCCGTTACATTATAATCTGCAACAAAATTTACCTCTTTTCCAAGCTTCTCGGAAAGTCTCTTCGCAACCGGAGCCAAGGATTCTCCCTCGTTAGGGCCATTCTTTACCTTGCCAAGATGAGAACAAAGAATTACTTTGCCGCCATCCTTTAATAATTTCTGAATAGTAGGAAGAGCCGCTACAATACGTGTTTCATCCGTAATTTCCCCGTTTTTCAACGGAACGTTAAAATCACATCTTACCAATACGCGCTTTCCGCTTACATTGATATCATCTACTGATTTTTTGTTTAATCCCATGATTATCGCCTCCATATGATATTTTAACATAATGAAAGGCCCGGCCCATACGACCGGACCTTTATAGGTCTTACTGAAATACTATAGCTATAGCCGCTTATGCTAATTCAGAGAAATATTTGATCGTTCTTACCATCTGGCTTGTGTAAGAATTCTCATTGTCATACCAGGAAACTACCTGAACCAGATTGTCTTCGCCAACCATTGTCTGAGTAGCATCGAAGATAGATCCGTATGTGCTTCCTACGATATCGGAGGAAACGATTTCATCTTCATTGTATCCGAAGGACTCTGTTGCTGCTGCTTTCATAGCTGCGTTGATCTCATCTTTCGTTACGGACTTCTCAACAGTTGCAACTAAGATCGTAGTAGAGCCTGTCGGTGTAGGAACACGCTGAGCGGAACCGATCAGCTTGCCGTTCAGTTCAGGAATAACAAGGCCGATTGCCTTTGCAGCGCCTGTAGAGTTCGGAACGATATTTACAGCGCCTGCGCGGCTTCTTCTCAGATCGCCTTTTCTCTGAGGGCCGTCAAGGATCATCTGATCGCCTGTATAAGCATGAATCGTACTCATAATACCGGATTTGATTCCAGCCAGATCATTCAATGCTTTTGCCATAGGAGCCAGGCAGTTTGTTGTACAAGATGCAGCGGAGATAATCGTATCTTCCGGCTTCAATGTATCATGGTTTACGTTATAAACGATAGTAGGAAGATCGTTTCCTGCAGGTGCGGAAATAACAACCTTACGTGCGCCGGCATTGATGTGTGCCTGTGCTTTGTCTTTGGATGTATAGAATCCTGTACATTCCAGAACAACATCAACTTTCAATTCTCCCCAAGGAAGCTTGTTAGCATCTGCTTCTTTGTAGATCGTAATAGTCTTTCCGTCAACTGTAATAGAATCTTCACCAGCCGTTACTGTATCTGCTTTTGCATATTTACCCTGTGAAGAATCGTATTTCAGCAAATGAGCCAACATCTTAGGGCTTGTTAAATCGTTGATTGCTACTACTTCGTATCCTTCTGCTCCAAACATCTGTCTGAAAGCAAGACGACCGATACGGCCGAAACCATTAATTGCTACTCTTACTGCCATTTTAGTTTCCTCCTAGAAAATAATTTGTTTATATTATTTTGCAACCATCCTTAAACGATTGTCAAAACTTTATCAGCAGGATTATTTTACCTAATTTGTCCAGAAAATTCAAGATGTAAATCAAAAATATTTGCATTTCGCCGGTTTTTTAATAAATTCTTTACAATTTTATCTGCTTGGGACGCCTGTTTGAAAAAACAGTGTAATATTGACAGCCGCAAGCCCTTAAAATATCCGCTGCCCTGTCAAATCCTTCCGCAATCCGCTGCGGTGCATGAGCGTCCGAACCGACGGTTATGATTTCCCCTCCCAGCGCGCGGTAACGTTTTATAATGCCGGTGCAGGGATTCAATTCCCGGAGCCCGTGGGGTATCGCCCCGGTATTGATTTCTATCCCCTTTCCGTTTTCTGCCAGCCAGCGCAGTATGGGATCCAGAATATCCTCATATTTTTCATAAGAATAATTTTTATCCTTCTCCGGCCCATAACGCACCACATAATCTAAATGTCCATAGACGTCAAAATCAGCGAATGCTGTTAAGTTATCCAATATGGACTGAAAATATTCGCGGTATGCCTCTTCTTCCGTTCTTCCTTCATAGAACTCCTGATAATAAGGATCTCTTCTATTGCAGATATGGGAGGATGCAATGATAAAATCAAAATCATGCTTTTCCGTATATTCTTTTAACTTCTTGGCAATATGAGGCTGAATGCCAAGTTCCACGCCGAAGTTAAGGCCGATCTTTCCTTCGTATTTTCTCCTGCATTGGTCAAAGCCGAACCGGTAAGCATCCATATCCAGTTCAAAGCGTCCCTGCTCTTCCGACGGCAGATAGGGGAAATCCATATCCATATGTTCCGTAAAACACAGTGTTTCCATTCCCATAGTTATCGCTTTTTCAATCATGCTTTCCATGGGGCTTTCCGAATCCCCGGAAAAAGAAGTATGTAAATGGCAGTCAGCCAGAATCTTCATGAAACGCTTTCCCTCCTTTTAATCGTTCCGCCGCCGAGTACGCAGCCGTCCTCATAAAACACGACCGCCTGTCCCGGCGTCACTGCCCTTACCGGCTCTTCAAAGATACATTTAATTTCATCTTCTCCTGTTTTTTCAATCGTACAGACAGCCCCTCTATGGCCATATCTTATTTTCGCCGTTACCTTTCTTGGCGATTGTAAATCTTCCATTCCCATATAATTGATTCTGTGACAGAACAGTTCTGTTGAAAATACATCCCCGCTCTCCCCTATCACTACTTCATTCGTCTCCGGCAAAATCTGGGTCACAAATACCGGACGGCCCATAGCCAGATGCAATCCTTTTCTCTGCCCTATGGTATAATGGGTAATCCCTTTATGCTCCGCCAATATCTCGCCGGAAGAAGTGATGAAATTTCCTGGCCCCGGAACCCGTTCCCCCGCCTGGCGATCTATAAAAGCCGCATAATCATTGTCCGGTACAAAGCATATTTCCTGACTGTCCGGTTTGTGGGCTACGGGAAGCCCTTTGCGCAGAGCTATCTCCCTGATTTCTTCTTTTTCATAATCTCCCACAGGCATCAGCGTATGTGCCAGCTGGTACTGCGTCAGCCCATAAAGGGCATAGGTCTGATCCTTTCTGGCCGTTGCCGAATGGCAGACGGCATATCTGCCGTTGGAAAGCTGTTTTATCCTGGCGTAATGCCCGGTAGCGATATAATCCGCCCCGATAGCAAGGCTCCTTTGCAGCAGCGATTCCCATTTCACGTAGCGGTTACACGCAATACAGGGATTCGGGGTTCTTCCCTGCAAATACTCTTCCACAAAATAGTCCATTACCTTTTCTTTGAATTCTTTCTTAAAATTCATGACATAGTAAGGAATCTGCAAATAATTAGCTACCCTTCTGGCATCCTCCACGGCCGAAAGGCCGCAGCAGCCGCCCTCCGCTTCCACAACATCCTGTGCTTCCTCCTGCCATATCTGCATGGTCACGCCTATGACTTCATATCCCTGCTCCTTTAACAGACAGGCCGCGACGGAAGAATCCACTCCTCCCGACATGCCCACCACTACTTTTTTCTTCACTTTATTTTTTCTCCGTTTCCGTATCGCTCTCTTTGACCACCTGCCAGGATCTTAACAATTTTTCCATGGAAAACGCGGCATTTGCCGGGCTGGTAGACGGCAGACGTATGATTTCCTTTTTTGTCTTTTCCTTGCAGAACTTATCGTAAAGCCGGCATGCCTTATCTCCGTTCCCATAAATTTTTTCAATGCGGCTGGCCGCCAAAAGACCGGCAATATCGTTGGCAGTCACGTTCCTGATCGAGCTGTCGCTGGAACCCTCGATATCGCAGGAACTGATTACATCCCATATGGCAATGCCATGCTTTAACAACATCTTCTTCTTTTCCTCAATGGAGGAAGGAATATTCTCATCCAGCAAAGCCGCCAATACCTTCCAGAACCGGTTCTGCGGATGTCCATAGTAAAAAGCATTTTCTCTCGATTTGACCGATGGAAATGTCCCAAGGATCAATATTCTTGATTTTTCATCACAGACCGGTTCAAATGTATGTGTCACGTACATATAGATAACCTTGCCTTTCCCATAATCCACGCAAAAGTATGAAAACTTCTTTTTACCTTCCCACACTAATTTTCATCATGAATATCCGATTTGGGCTCTGCCAAGCCCTCGATGCAAATGCCGTTTTTCTGCGCGTAATCCCATAACGCCGCATGAATAGCCTCTTCCGCCAGCAGGGAACAGTGTACTTTCACCGGTGGCAGACCGTCAAGCGCTTCCATAACCGCCTTATTCGTCACTTTCATGGCTTCTTCAATGCTCTTTCCCTTTACCAGTTCCGTCGCCATGCTGCTCGTCGCCACAGCAGCGCCGCAGCCAAAAGTCTTGAACTTGCAGTCCCGAATGATCCCATTATCATCGATATCCAGATAAATACGCATAATATCGCCGCACTTTGCATTTCCTACGGTGCCGACGCCGCTGGCGTTCTCAATCTCACCAACATTCCTTGGATTTTCAAAATGATCCATTACTTTATCGCTATACATGATCCTTACCTCTTTTCCATATGCTTTTTTCATTGATCTTTTTTATTTTCTTTTCCAAAATATTCTTACCGGTTCTGACCAGCCGACCTGATAAAATCCTCATACAAAGGCGACATATTGCGCAGTCTTTCCACAATCTCTTTTACCGTTTCCACCGTCCGGTCCATTTCTTCCATAGTATTTTCCCAGCTCACCGTAAGCCGCAAGGAGCCATGGGCTATTTCGTGCGGAAGGCCGATGGCCAGCAGCACATGGGAAGGATCCAAAGATCCCGAAGTGCATGCGGAACCGCTGGATGCGCATATTCCTTTCCGATCCAGGCTGATCAGCAAAGATTCCCCTTCGATAAACCGAAAACTAAAGTTTACATTGTTGGAAAGCCGCCGCCTGGCATCGCCGTTCAGTCTGCAGTACGGAATTTCCTTCCCGATCCTTTCGATCAGATAATCTCTCAGTCCCGCTTCTTTCCAGCTTCTCTCTTCCATATGGGAAAAAGCAAGCCGTGCGGCCGCCCCGAGCCCTACGATGCCGGGCACGTTTTCCGTACCTGCCCGCCGTCCGCGTTCCTGCTGTCCTCCATGCAGGAAAGAACGGATCTTCACCCCAGTGCGGATATAAAGAAATCCGGTGCCTTTCGGCCCATGGAACTTGTGGCCGCTGGCACTGAGCATATCGATGTTCATCTCGTCAACCCGAATCGGCAGATGGGCATACGCCTGCACTGCGTCCGTATGGAACAACACACCATGTTTCTTTGCTAATGCGCCGATCTCCCTGACCGGCTGTATCGTCCCTATTTCATTATTGGCAAACATCACGGAAATTAATATCGTATCCGGCCGGATCGCCGCCTCCAGTTCGTCCAGCTTCAAAATACCGTTTTCATCCACACCGATATAGGTCACTTCGTATCCCCGCTTCTCCAAATATTGGCAAGTATGGAGAACGGCATGATGTTCGATCACCGAAGTTATAATATGTTTCCCTTTCCCGGCATACGCTTCCGCCGCAGCTACCAGCGCCCAGTTGTCGGACTCGGAGCCTCCTCCTGTAAAATATATCTCGTTGCTTTTCGCTCCGAGGGTAGATGCTATCTGCTCCCGCGCTTCCTCCACGGCCTTTTGGGCCGAGGCTCCAAGGGAATAAATGCTGCTCGGATTCCCATAAAAATCCGTAAAATAGGGAAGCATTGCTTCCACCGCCTCTGGCGCCGTTTTTGTCGTCGCCGCGTTATCTAAATAAATGAATTCTCCCATTTTATATCATCAATCCTTTCTTTTTCAATTCCTAGTAAACCACTACGAATTAAGTGTTTTCACTATACCACTCCTCCCCTGTTCTGTCAATAAAACGGGCCGCATATATTTATAAACAAATTCCCTATACAGGTTATGCATGAAGAAAAATAATCCTCTTATTACCGGCACTATTATTCTCACAATCACAGGATTTGCCAGCCGATTTATCGGCTTTTTTTACCGTATCTTTTTATCCCGCGTATTCGGAGCCGAAGGCATGGGCCTTTATCAGCTTACTTCCCCAGTACTCGCTCTCACCTTTTCCATTACCGTATCCGGCATGCAGACCGCCATATCAAAATACGTGGCGAGCGAAACATCCACCCGCGATTACCGTTCCTCTTTCCGTACATTATTGACCGGCTTTGGCATTTCCATGCTGCTGTCCGCTGTCTGCACCGCATATATATACATATTTTCCGATACGATCGCCGAAAAACTGCTGTTTGAACCGAGAACCGCCCCTCTTCTGCGGATTATTTCCCTTTCAATCCCTATGGCAACGGTTCATTCCTGTATTAACGGCTATTTTTATGGTATTCGGAAAACTGCGGTTCCTTCTCTTACGCAGCTCGCAGAACAGATCGTGCGCGTAGGAAGCGTTTACTTTATTTATGCCATATACAGGGCAAACGGTTATTCCCCCACCATCAGTTTCGCAGTCGTCGGTCTTGTCATCGGCGAAGGGGCATCCATGCTCGTATCCCTTACCGCCATTTACTGCCGTTTTTATTCCCTGAGCGCCTCTAAGCAGCTGATTTCCCGCATCAAAATGCCGGTCTCCTCGTTCCGGCAGAATGCAGGGCGTCTGCTCTCGCTGGCAGTCCCTTTGTCATTAAACCGCACCCTGATTAATTTCCTGCAAAGCATAGAGGCTATTTATATTCCACAGTGTTTGTTGCGCTACGGATATGATAATGCCAAGGCATTGAGCGTATACGGCGTACTGACAGGAATGGCCCTCCCGCTGATCCTGTTTCCCTCCGCCATTACCAACTCCATTTCCGTCCTCCTCCTTCCCATCGTTTCGGAAGCGGATTCCACCGGAAATCAGGGAACAATCCGCAAGGCGGTACGGAAATCCATCCAATATTGTCTGCTGCTCGGCTTTCTCTGTACCGCCTTCTTTCTCTGCTTCGGAAGGCTGGCCGGAACGCTCCTCTACCACAGCTCCCTCGCCGGCAGCTTTATCCTCACCCTCAGCTTTATCTGCCCCTTCCTGTATATTGCCAGCACTTTAAACAGCATTTTAAACGGACTCGGCAAAACAGCGCAAACTTTCGCCTTTAGTATGTTGAGCCTCCTGTTCCGCCTTCTGTTCGTTTTCTATGCCATCCCCCTTTTCGGCATCCAGGGCTACCTCTGGGGACTCCTCGCCAGCCAGCTCCTGCAAACGATGCTCTGCATACTGGCTGTCAGGAAATATATAAAGTGATCTTTGCAATATAATTCCAAAAAATTTATATCTTCCACCCTTGCATACCTCCTTTCGATGAATTATAATGAGGTGATTGTGAAATCGATACTTTTGGCGGATATTCTGAGCATATATTTTGTAAAAAGCTTTTTTATGCCGCGGAGTGGAAACCGGAAAAACAAGAGGGCCTCTGCCCGATTGTTTTTGCTTTACCGGATTCCGCGGAGCGTTCGGCATATTAGCTTTTTACAAAATATATGTTCAGAATATCTCCACAACACCCCCTTTCACAACCACTCATTCCACACACGAAGGAGGCATACAACCATGTCCTTTGAATTCATAAAAAAACTTCCCACGCCTGATGAGATCAGGAAAGATTTTCCGGTTCCGGAAAAACTGGCAGTTTTAAAGCAGAAAAGAGATGAGGAAATCCGGGAAGTTCTTACCGGAAAAAGCGATAAGTTTCTTGTTATTATCGGCCCCTGTTCCGCGGATAACGAAGACGCCGTCTGCGATTATGTAACCCGGCTGGCAAAAGTACATGAGCAGGTGAAGGACAGGCTTATCCTAATTCCTAGAATTTATACTAATAAACCGCGCACTACGGGAGAAGGTTACAAAGGTATCGTTCATCAGCCAAATCCTGAAAAAAAGCCCGACTTCCTTGCCGGGCTGATCGCTATGCGTAAAATGCAGATACGCGCCATCGACGAATCCGGTCTGACGGCGGCGGATGAAATGTTGTATCCCGAAAATTGGCGTTATGTCTCTGACATTCTTTCCTACGTGGCTATCGGCGCACGTTCTGTCGAAGATCAGCAGCATAGGCTGACTGTCAGCGGCTTTGATGTGCCTGCCGGAATGAAAAATCCCACCAGCGGCGATTTTTCCATTATGCTGAACTCCGTTTATGCGGCCCAGCACCCCCATTCCTTTATTTACAGAGGATGGGAAGTGAAAACTACGGGCAATGACCTGACGCACACGGTCTTAAGAGGATCCGTCAACAAATACGGGAGGAGTCTTCCTAATTACCACTATGAGGACTTAAATACCCTCCTCTCCCTCTATGCGGAAAGGGATCTGAAGAATCCCGCCTGCATCATCGATGCCAACCATAACAACTCCAATAAGCAGTTCAAGCAACAGATACGTATTGTAAAAGAAGTTATGCACAGCAGAAAATTAAACCCTGACATCCATCGCCTGGTAAAAGGAGTTATGGTAGAAAGTTATATTGAGGAAGGCTGCCAGAAAATCGGCGAAGGCGTTTATGGCCGGTCGATCACCGATCCGTGCCTTGGCTGGGAAGATTCCAGCCGCCTTATTTACGACCTTGCAGAAAGTATATAAAGCCGGCGCAGCTATTAAAATATTTTTAAAAATGCGGAAAGCAGCATAGGATTGATATAGCTTTCCATTGCGCTGCCAATAATGATGATCCCAAGAATCACAAGGAACTGCGCCGCTTTTCGCATCAAATATTGCTTTTTCGTTCCATACCGGAAGTCGGCTGCTTTTTCCGGATGATATAATGCAGCGCTTAGCTGGTAGCACCAGCTCATCAACATAATACAAGCCGGAACCAGCAGCAGATATTGCGGCAGAATACCTGCCGCAATCAATGCGATTCCTTTCAGTCCATAACGGATCGACGCCACGGATAAGAAAACTCCTGCCATCGTTCCCATCCACAAGGCAAAAAAAGATACCGCATAAATGCCGATATAGGTTGTCGCCAGAACGCATAAAAGAAATGCTGTTCCTATTCTCTCCTTCAGCACATATAAAAAGAAAGAACCCCCATCTACTTCCAAATATCGCAGCCGGCTTAAGGAAGCCGCATTCAGCAGTTCCATATCCTGCAAAAACAAATTTCTCCATATATTCATCGCAAAAACGCCAATTAAAAACCCTCCCAAAAATAAATACAGCCAGCTGATATGCCGGCTGTCCGTTCGATATATGTAATGCATTATTTTTCTCCCCGGCACCGTAACATTTATATAATATATGTCCGGCACCGGTGATACATACTCATTCCTTTTTATGTTCTTAAAAGTATTTGTCCTTATAACACATAATGGCAGCAATCGTTTTGGAATCCTCGATTTTGCCTTCCATGATCATTTGGGTCAATTCCTCTATGGAATAAGCTTCCACATGGATAAATTCATCTTCATCCAAATGCTGTTCTGTTCTGATTAAATTTTTTGCCATATAAATGTCTATTTTTTCATTGCAGAAAGCCACTGTGGTGCGGATCGTAATCAGCCATTCCAGTTCATCGGAACGATATCCCGTTTCCTCCTCCAGTTCCCGTGCTGCTGCATCCCTTGTCGGTTCATCCGAACCGTTTAAGCCTCCCGCCGGAATTTCCAATGTATACCGGTCCAAAGCGTTGCGGTATTGCCTTACCATTAACAGCTTTCCATCCTCCCTGACAGGAACTACTGCCGCCGCACCCTTATGGCCGATATAATCCCATTCTACAACATTTCCATTGGGAACCTGAACCGTATCCTTGTAAAAATCAACGATCGCTCCATGATAAACCAACTCCCGGTTCAGCCTTTTAAACTCCTCCGCCATTTTTCACCCCGTTTCTGCGCAGCTTTATCGCACATTTCAAGTTTGCGGATGCCGCGCGGACACAAACTTGGAATTGAAAATTTTTCATTTCAATCTTTCATCATTCTTTTAAAAAATACTTTCTCTTTTACCGTCGTCTATCCTCTTAAAAACTTTTCCACACTTACCAACTTCACGCAAAGCACAAACAGATCGGCTGCTGCTTCCAGCTCTTCCTGTGTCGGAAAAGTAGGCGCAAGGCGTATATTGCTGTCTTTTGGATCCTTTCCATAAGGAAATGTCGCTCCAGCTCCGGTCAGTACGACTCCTGCCTCTTTGCATCTGGCTACAATTTCTTTTGCACAACCTTCCATGGATTCAAAAGAAATAAAGTAGCCGCCCTTCGGCTCCGTCCACTCAGCAATACCGAGGCCGCCCAATTCATCATTTAATACTTTCAGCACCGCTTCGAACTTAGGACGCAAAATCTGCGAATGTTTCCTCATATGTTCCTTCAACCCATCCAAATCTTTAAAAAATCTGACATGGCGCAGCATATTTATTTTATCATATCCGATTGTCTGAATTGTCATGGATCTTAATATCTCGTCCACATTTGCCTTAGACGCCGCAACCGCCGCAACGCCGCCCCCCGGAAAGCTTACCTTCGAAGTGGAAACAAACTCATATACCATATCCGCATTCCCTGCTTTTTCACACTCCGACAATATGTCCAGGATCTCATCCTGTTTATCCTCGTACAAATGATGAATTGCGTATGCATTATCCCAAAAGATTCTAAAATCCTTTGCCGCCGGCTTCAGGGCTGCAAATCTTCTCACTGTCTCATCCGAGTATGAGAAACCCTGGGGATTGGAATACTTCGGCACACACCATATGCCTTTTACCGCCTCATCCGTGCTTACCAATTCCTCCACCATATCCATATCCGGGCCGTCTTCCTTCATCGGCACCGATATCATCTCTATTCCAAAATGTTCCGTAATTTTAAAATGCCTGTCATATCCGGGCACCGGACACAAAAATTTTACTTTATCCAACTTACACCACGGCGTATTTCCCAAAACACCATGGGACATGCACCGGGAAACCGCATCGTACATGATCGCAAGGCTGGAATTCCCGCATACGATAACGTTATCCGTACTTTCGGCCCCTATCATCGCCGCCATCATTTTTTTTGCCTCCGGAATACCATCCAAAAGGCCATAGTTCCTACAGTCCACACCGGATTCTGTCTGATAATCCGCAACGGATCCCAGCACATCCATAATGCCCATTTCCATATTCATCTGCGCTATCGAAGGCTTCCCTCTGGACATATCCAGTTTCAATCCCTTTCCCTTTGCATCTTCATACTCTTTCAATAATTGAGTATGCAGTTGAAGTAATTCCTCTTTGCTCAACGTCTCATATGCTTTCATTTTCGACCATGCTCCTTTGAAAATACTTTTTGGATTATCGTATACAATCATACACTCCGTATATTCTACTACAAGGTTTTCAATAGCACAAGAATTTTTTTACTTTTTTCTGCAAAAATATTCTCATAAAAATAAGGAAAATATTGAAAACCTTATATTCTCAATACTTTCCTCATCTTGTCTTATTATACTGCCTTATTTCGCATAATCAATGACTCTTGATTCCCTGATGACATTGACTTTGATCTGGCCCGGATATTCCAGTTCAGCTTCAATCTGCTTGGAGATATCCCTCGCCAACAATACCATGTCCGCATCGGTTATCTGTTCTGGAACTACCATTACACGAATCTCTCTACCCGCCTGTATAGCAAAAGATTTATCAACACCTTTAAAATTATTTGTAATGTCTTCTAATTGTTTTAATCTGCTTGTATATGTCTCTAATGTCTCTCTTCTCGCTCCTGGCCTTGCCGCCGAAATGGTATCTGCAGCCTGTACAAGACACGCGATCAAAGAGTGGGGTTCCACATCGCCATGATGAGATTCCACCGCATTAATTACGATCGCTGATTCCTTATACTTTCTGCAAAGATCAACGCCAAGCTGAATATGAGAACCTTCCATTTCATGATCCACAGCCTTGCCCACATCGTGAAGCAATCCTGCCCGCTTAGCCATTCTCACATCCAATCCCATTTCCGCCGCTAATAAACCGGATAACTGGGCAACTTCAATGGAATGCTTCAAAGCGTTCTGACCATAACTGGTTCTAAATTTCATCTTTCCAAGTAATTTAATAAGTTCCGGGTGAATTCCATGTACGCCGACTTCCAATGTAGCCGCTTCACCTTCTTCTTTTATCATTACTTCGACTTCTCTCTGCGCTTTTTCTACCATTTCTTCAATTCTTGCCGGATGGATACGTCCATCCACGATTAATTTTTCCAGCGCAATTCTTGCCACTTCACGGCGAATCGGATCGAAACCGGATAAGATAACGGCTTCCGGTGTATCGTCGATAATAAGATCGACGCCGGTCATCGTTTCGAGAGTTCTGATATTTCTTCCCTCCCTGCCTATAATCCGTCCTTTCATTTCGTCATTTGGAAGCTGTACTACAGATATCGTCGTCTCGGACACGTGGTCGGCCGCACACTTCTGTATCGCAGAAACCACATATTCCTTCGCTTTCTTATCTGCTTCTTCCTTTGCTCTGCTTTCCATTTCTTTAATCATTACAGCAGATTCGTGTTTCACTTCATCTTCAACAATTTTTAACAAATAATCTTTTGCCTGATCGGAGGTTAATCCTGAGATTCGTTCCAGTTCCTGTAATCTCTGTTCATTGAGTTTCGCGACTTCTTCCCGCAATTTAGCAAGATTTTCCTCTTTTGATGCCAAACTTGCTTCCTTCTTCTCGATAGCTTCCGCTTTTTTATCGATGTTCTCTTCCTTCTGCTGAACCCTGCGCTCATAACGCTGCGCTTCGGCTCTCCGCTCTTTGATCTCCTTATCCAATTCATTTTTGGTACGAATGGATTCTTCTTTGACCTCGAGCAGCGATTCCCGTTTTTTTGTCTCAGCAGTTTTCAATGCCTCATCGATAATCTCCCTCGCCTTATCCTCCGCATTGCCGATCTTGGATTCCACGACTTTCTTACGGTAGGCTGAGGCTGCCGCAGCAGATATTGGTATCGAAATAATCAGAGTCACGATTACCGCTATTACAACATCCATGTACAGGAGCACCTCCTTATTTAGTTTTCATTGTACTATTATCTATTATAGAATGTAATACAAGCGATTTTACAACAGTTAAATTTTAAACTTAAATTGATGTTATGTCAAGTAAAAGTACTCTTCTTATTATGTCCATATTGAATCCTTTTCTATATAAAAATGCCGACATCTTCTGTTTTTCTTTATTTCCGGCTGTATTTGAGTCAAAATTTTTTTTCTTAAGAAGTTTTTGGGCCGCTGAAAATTCGTCCGGCCCTTCCCCCTCCTCCTCCATCTGTTCCATAATCTCCTCTATGATCTTCCTGTCAATTCCCCTCCTGTATAAATCCATCTCTATCTTTTTCCGGCTCCTGTCCGCCATATGGCAGGAAATAAAGTCCTCCGCATATTTTCTGTCGTCAATATATCCATAAGATCTCACATATGCTATCGCTTCTTCAATAATATTTTCCCCATATTCCCCCTGTACCAGCTTATCCCGAAGCTGCTTTTCCGTATATGCCCGGCTTTTCAAAAGATTCATGCTTCTGAGCTTAGCCCTCTTCGGCAATATCTTTCCCGTAATCTCCAAATATTCCTCTTCTCCAATTTCTTCCCCTTCCCTTATCCCGTAAAGACGCAGTTCGCCTTTGTATAACACAAAGGCGAACTCATTATCAATAAATACTCTGATCTTTTTATTGTTTATTTCCTCAATCCCTGTTACCGTCATTCCTCTCCCCGTTTCTGCGCCGCTTTCTCAGCCTTCGTCGCCCGCTTTTTTTCCACAGGAGCCGCCGGCGTCTCTGCTTCCATCACTTCTACATCTTTTTCCAAACCAAAGTGGCTTCTTACTTTATGCTCCACCTCTTTACATATTTCAGGATTGTCTTTCAAATACTGTTTGGCATTTTCCCGTCCCTGGCCAATCTTATTTCCTCCATATGCATACCATGCACCGCTCTTATTAATAATGCCGTTCTCTGCCGCCAGATCCAGAATATCTCCTACTGCAGAAATTCCTTCCCCAAACATAATGTCAAATTCCGCTTCCTTAAATGGAGGAGCGATCTTGTTTTTTACAACTTTAACCCTTGTCCTGTTTCCAATCACTTCCCCGCTTTGTTTTAAAGACTCTATTCTTCTTACATCCAGCCGCACGGAGGAATAAAACTTTAATGCCCGGCCCCCGGTAGTAGTTTCCGGATTTCCGAACATAACCCCTACCTTTTCACGTAACTGATTAATAAATATTACCGTACAATTTGATTTGCTGATCACTGCCGTAAGCTTGCGCAGCGCCTGGGACATCAGGCGGGCATGGAGCCCTACATGGCTGTCTCCCATGTCTCCGTCGATCTCCGCTTTCGGTACCAAAGCGGCCACGGAATCCACTACCACAATATCAACAGCGCCGGAACGTACCATGGTTTCCGTAATTTCCAACGCCTGTTCTCCGTTATCCGGCTGGGATATATATAAATTGTCCACATCTACCCCTATATTTTTTGCATATACCGGATCCAGAGCATGTTCGGCATCAATAAATCCTGCAATTCCGCCTTTTTTCTGCACTTCCGCAATCATATGCAAAGTTACGGTCGTCTTACCGCTGGATTCCGGTCCGTAAATCTCAACAATCCTTCCCTTAGGTATACCGCCCAGCCCCAATGCCAGATCCAGGCTTAAAGAACCTGTCGGTATCGTCTCCACGTTCATCTGCGCGCTGGGGTCGCCCAGCTTCATCACAGCGCCTTTCCCGTATTGCTTCTCTATATGTACCAATGCCGCATCCAATGCTTTTAATTTCTCTTCTCTCTCCATCTGAAACCTTTCTCCTTGTCCTTTTTATGATTTTTACTTAAAATATACGATTTACAAACGTACCTTCTACGTATGCCTGATTACAAAGATCAAGAACATTTGTTCTTTTTAATCATAAAACAAATGTTCGATTTTGTCAATCATTTTTCATTAAACCTATCCTAGCATATTATGAGTCCCATAAACATCCCTCGCATATTCATCCTGTTTATTTTTGTGAAAATTTGGCGATATGCCTGAATTGATTGCCGGTTTACGGCCTAATTTCCTGTTATACGAAAACAGGGAATGATCATATTTCCCGTTCCCTCACGAATATTCTTTTCTTAATGTAGCATATCCGGCAAAAAATAACAAGTCAAAAAAACGGAAACAGCACAAAACCAATTTTCATGCTGTCTCCAAAAAAAGCGGTTATTAAAATCGATGCCCCGTCCATATGGCGGTCAATATCTCTGAAGAAATTTCTCATAATCCGTATATGTCACCGTTACATAATATTCCCCCATATTCAATCCCACTTCCATTCCGAGCGGAGTATAAAACAAAATGGAGGTAGCGCCAGTTGTAAGATAATGAACAATTTCCTGATCCGTCATAGAATCAAGGTCGCTGACTGTTCCGTTCTGCTGTCTGCATCTTTTACGGAAATCTACAGCGAATTCGTTGTCAATATCCATAATGCTGTTATTGTCCAGCACTACCCCGTTCTCCATATCGATATTCAAGCAGAACAGACCGTAATCAGTCCAATAATCAGTGTATATCATTTCGCAAAATACAACGCTCATTACCTCCTGATCCATAAAGGTAACATAGCCTTCCGAATATACCAGAAAATTTTCCCCTGGCATCATATATTTGGAATATTCCTCGTAATATTCTTCAAAGTATTCCGTCTCATCATCTATAATATCGTTGATCACTTCCAGATTAGGAACGTCACCTTTGATTACGGGGTAATCCACCGCAATCGTCACATTATCGTTATTCCCTTCATATTCATAGTTTTCCCATTCGATGGAATAATTCAAATCCGTGCGGACGGCATCTGCAATTTCGCCATAATATTCTCCACCGACTCCTGTTTCTGGCAAAGGGATCTCCCCATACTTATTTCCCGGCCCATCCTTGGGCGTTTCCGTTTCAAAATACGTTCTTTTTTCTCCATCCGCCCCGTTTGCCCCGGCATCCGCCGGCTGCCCCGATTTCCATAAAGAAACGGTCACGAGGCCGAATACCACAACAAGAAAAGCGATCGCCAATGCCGCAACTGCGATTAAGGATATAATCACCAAAACGGTCTGCCCCGATTTCTGCCTGTTCGGGCAGTTCCTACACCGGCAGAAACCTTCTTCGCCGCACTTATGATTAGCATATGCCAGTTCTTTCTTCCGAAACTCCGGTCCTTTCGACACTTCCGCTTCTCTGGAAGCTCCTGATTCTCTGGAAGTCCCAACTCCTTTCGGAATCCCCGCTTCTCTGAAAACCCCCGCTTCTCTGGAAGCTCCTGCCTCCCTTGGCATTTCCGTTTCTGATGAATGTTCCTGTTTTTCTGTTTGCTCTGAAAACTTAACATCTTCTGAAAACTTTTCTTCCATTGCCACTCTACCGGAAGGCTCTTCCGGCTTTTTTATATAATCAGAAGCATTATTAAAATAATGGGTCTCCATAGGATTCGTATCCGTTTGGCCAAAGCCCGCCTGATAAAAATCGGTTGGCTCACAACTTGCTCTGTTCTCCTCCATCACAATTCCACTGAAAATTCCGCCCTCAAATTTTCCATCGGTAGTCTGATCCTGTCTATCCATACCCACCCCCATACTGTCGCCATAAGCCGGCAACCAAGCACCAACGGGAAAAATCCCTAAAATGCAACCTCGCTATAATACTCCAGAACACACTGCCGCATTAAAATTAATGCCGATGATACGGCCGTCTCCCTTATCTTCGCACGGTTTCCCCTGAAATTATACTTCCTGACTTTTATTTTACCGCATACACTACAAGCAATATATACTAAGCCTACCGGCTTTTCTTCCGTTCCTCCTCCCGGTCCCGCAATGCCGGTAATCGATACCGCCACTTCCGCTCGGGATATAGCTGCGGCACCCTTGGCCATCTCTTTCGCAACCTCTTCGCTGACCGCGCCTTTCTTTTCCAACAGTCCCTTTTTTATGCCCAGTATTCTTCTTTTTGCCTTGTTGGAATAAGTAATATATCCTGACTTATACACATCCGAAACCCCTGAAACATTGATAAGCCTTGCCGCCAGCATTCCGCCGGTACAAGACTCCACCGTACTCACGGTAAGTTTATTTGCAATCAAGAGATCTACTACCGCCTTTTCCAGCGTAATATCCGCATTCGTTGTATAAATACAGGGGCCAAACCGGTTTTTCAGTTCTTTCACCACCGGCTTTACCAGCTTTTTCGCTTCCTTCTCGCCGGCAGCCTTTGCCGTAACGCGCAGATGCACTTCACAGTTTTTGGCATAAGTGGCAATCGTCGGATTGCTCTGGCTGTCGATCATGTCTTTGATCAATGTTTCCGCCTTGCTTTCCCCAACGCCGCAGATTTTTACTGTCTGAGAATAAATCACTTCGGGATCGCTGCTTTCCAGATAAGGCATAATGCTTTTTTCAAACATCGGAATCATTTCGTTTGGCGGCCCCGGCAGAAGAATTACCTTTTTCTCTCCATCTTCTATAATAACTCCCGGCGCCGTGCCATTTTCATTATTTACCGCAATGGCTCCCTCCGGCATCATCGCCTGTTTCCAGTTATTTTCCGTCAGTTCCATATTGCGGCTGGTAAAATACTCTTCAATTCTTTTTTTGGACGGTTCATGCATCACCAGCTGACGGCCCATCACTTTTGCCGAAACCTCTTTCGTCAGATCGTCCTCCGTAGGCCCCAGGCCGCCCGATAAAATTACAATACCCGAGCGTTCCAGCGCCGCTTTCAATACAGCGCCCAGTCTCTCTTCGTTATCTCCTACCACGCTCTGGTAAAAGCAGGACAATCCCAGATCCGCGCATTTTTCCGCCAAATATGCGGCATTCGTATTCACGATATTTCCAAGCAAAAGTTCCGTTCCAACCGATATTAATTCTACTGTCATAATCGCCCTCTTAAATTTTTTCGTTCACAATATTTTACCTGCCGTCTCCGTTATTTTGTTTCTTTCATAATGTCTTTATTTTTTATAAGGTAATCCAGCAAGGATACCACCGTCAATATCAGCGCAATCCACATAATGATATTCGTAAGAAGGCTAAGCGCATCCATATTGGCAATCATCAGGCAGATCATCACCATCTGAAAAGTTGTCTTAAACTTTCCCCAATAGCTGGCAGCGATCACTACGCCGTTATCCGAAGCAATCAGCCGAAATCCGCTGATAATGAATTCTCTGGCAATAATAACAATTACTATCCAGGAAGGAATCCTCCCCAGTTCCACCAGGCAGATCAGCGCCGAACATACCAACAGTTTATCCGCCAGTGGGTCCATGAATTTACCAAAATTGGTGATCAGGTTATATTTCCTCGCAATGTGTCCGTCCAGCAAATCCGTCAGACTCGCCGCTATAAACAAAGCGAGCGCTATCCATTTATCCGAAGGCCCCGTTACCGGAAGCAGCATAAATAAGACAAAAAACGGAATCATCACTATCCTTAAAATCGTCAGTTTATTCGGTAAATTCATCGCATATTTCTCCTATCAAATCATATTCATAAGAACCTGTGATCCGGACTTTTACAAAATCACCGCTCATAAGCTGCCTGTCTGTATGAATAAAAAGATATCCGTCCACATTGGGCGCATCTTTATACGTCCTCGCCACATAAGCATCTTCGTCCGCAATCTTTCCCTCTATCATGGCGTCAACGCTCTTTCCCTCCATCTTCCCCGCCGCTTCATAAGCGATTTCCTGCTGGAGTTCCATAATAGCATCCCTTCGTTTTTCCTTTACGTCTTCTCCGACCTGATCCGGCATAAGGGACGCGGGAGTACCTTCCTCCGGCGAATAAGTAAAAACTCCAAGGCGGTCAAATTCCATCTCATCCACGAATTCCATCAGCGTTTCATGGTCTTTCTCCGTCTCGCCCGGAAAACCTGTGATCAAAGTGGTTCGCAGACAGATATCAGGAATATTTTCCCTTAATTTTTTTACCATGTTCCGTATCTGTTCGCTGTCCGTCTTTCTTCCCATTCTCTTTAAAACACTGTCCGAACCATGCTGCACCGGTATATCGAGATAATGGCATATTTTTTCTTCCTGCTTGATTACCCGGATCAGATCATCCGTAATTTCTTCCGGATAACAATATAAGATACGAATCCAATAAAGCCCGGGAATCCTGCATAACCTTGACAGGAATTCCGGAAGTTTCTTCTCCCCATACAAATCCAGGCCGTAAAGAGTCGTCTCCTGGGCAACCAAAATCAATTCCTTTACTCCTCCGGCCACCAGCGTTTCCGCCTCAGCCATCAGCTCTTCCATCGGCACGCTCCGGTATTCTCCTCTTATTGCCGGTATAATGCAATATGTGCAATGTTTATTGCAGCCTTCCGCTATTTTCAGATATGCGTAATGGCCGCCGGTCGTCACCATTCTTTTTCTATTTCCCGACAGCTTTCCGTCCAAAGGCAGCACATGCTCTCTGCTTTTACCCGCAATGGCATCTTCGATTGTTTCCGCTATTTTATCGATCGCCGAAGTGCCGATAATCGCGTCCACTTCTTCTATCTCTTCCCGTATTTCTTTCTGATAACGCTGGGCCAGACAGCCTGTTACGATTAAGGCTTTCAGCTGCCCCGATTTCTTAAGTTCCGCCATTTCCAATATGGCGTTCACGCTCTCTTCCTTCGCATCGTTGATAAAACAGCATGTATTCACGACTGCGATCTCAGCTTCCGCTTCGTCGTCCGTAAAAGTATATCCTTTTTCCGCCAACATGCCCAGCATCACTTCGGAATCCACCAGGTTCTTATCGCATCCAAGGGATACCAATAATATTTTCATTTTTCTCTCCACTTCTGCACGCCTTATCGTGCATAGCCCTATGATCCGAAAAGTCTCTTTACGCCTCCTCCTGCTCCATATCGTTTTCTTCTTCCTGAATCTCTTCTTCGTTTAAGATCTTAATCTTCCCCTGATTTAATTCCTCCACTGCAACAGATAAAGGTTTTTTCCCCTTTCCTTCTACCAGCGGCTCTTCACCCCCGATAATCTGTCTGGCCCTTTTGGACGTTGCCATAACGATAGAATACCTGCTGTTCACTACCGGCGCTTCTCCCGGTTCTACCTCGCTGTTGACTACCTTCATTAAATCTGAATAAGATGGATGTAACATTATTTTTCTCCTTTCACCAGAACGTTCAGTTCCTGTCTCATATTTTCTATCCATGCTTCATTCCTGACGACGGCATTATGCGCCGCTTTGATGATGGAATGAAGTTCCTTGGTACACATCTCCAAATCATCGTTTATTACAATATAATCATAATTTTCAATGCCTTCCGCTTCTTCTACGGCACGGCAGAGCCTCTTTTTGATTACCTCCGGCGTCTCCGTCCCTCTGCCCGCCAGACGTTTCTTTAATTGTTCTGCTGACGGCGGCATCACGAAAAGCAACAGGGCGGCCGGAAATTTTTTCTTCACCTTCAAAGCGCCCTGTATTTCAATCTCTAAAAGCACATCCTTGCCCATTTCCAGCTGTGTCTCCACATACTCTCTCGGCGTTCCGTAATAATTTCCACAGTAACAGGCGTACTCTATCAGCCCGTCCTGTCCCGCCTTTTCTTTAAATATTTCTTCGGATACAAAAAAATATTCCCTTCCTTCTTTCTCCCCTTCTCTGGGCTGGCGGGTAGTCATGGAAATGGATAGTGCATAATTATCATAAGTTTTTAACAGATTTTTCATCAGGGTTCCCTTTCCCGCCCCTGAAAATCCTGAAACAACAACTAAAATACCCCTACGTTTCATTTATCTCTCCGCTTTCCGTCTGTGCCCTGTTCGCAATCGTTTCCGGTAAAAGCGCTGACAGCACCAACTGGCTGTTTTCCATAACGAGCACCGACTTCGTTTTTCTCCCCTGGGTAGCATCGATTGCCATCCCCGATTCCCTCGCATGCTGCACCATTCTTTTCACAGGCGCAGAATCGGGGCTGACAACAGCTATTATTTTTTCCGTGTTCACTATATTTCCGAAACCTATATGAATCAGCGTATTCATTGAACTAACCTTTTTCTTATTCTATATTCTGTATCTGCTCCCGTACCTTCTCGATCTCTGTTTTCAGTTCGATCGCCCGGTTGGAAATTTCCATATTATTTGTTTTGGAAAGGATCGTATTCGCCTCTCTGTTCATTTCCTGGGCAATAAAATCCAGCTTCCTCCCGATGCTTCCGCCATCCACCAGCGTCTGCCTCGTCGTCTCTATATGGTTCCTTAAGCGAACCAATTCCTCGTCCACGCATATTTTATCCGCAAAAAGCGTTACTTCGAGCAGAAGGCGGCTTTCTTCTATCTGGGTATCCTCCAGCAGTTCGCGTACCCTCTCTCTCAGCTTATCCTTATATTCCTCCACAAGCTGCGGCGAACGCTCTTCAATAAAGGATAAATGATCCAGCATCCCGTCCAGTTTGGCAATCAAATCGGTTTTCAGGGCTTCCCCCTCCTTCAACCTCGTTTCCACAAACTTTTCGGCCGCTCCCTGTACAGCACCGCACAGAGCCTTCCATATCTCTTCCTCGTCTACCGACTGCTCTTCCATCGTTAAAACTTCCGGATAACGGGATAACGCCGAAACTCTGATGTCATTATCCAGTCCAAAATCTTCCGCCATTTTCTCCAGATAGCTCATATATTCTGCCGCAAGTTCTTTATTATATTTCACGCATACATTGGATTCGGTAAAATCTTCATAGGCGATAAATACATCCACTTTTCCCCGCTGCATATATTTTTTCAGTTCTGTCCGAATGGCAGCTTCAAAGAAACTCAGCTTTTTCGGCATCTTAATATTAACATCCAAATATCTGTGGTTCACCGACTTGATCTCTACCGTGATCTTACGTTTTTCTTCCGACACTTCATTTCTGCCGAAGCCTGTCATACTTTTTATCATGATCTTCCGCCATCTCCAATCAATGCTCTTGCGTATTTCATATTATTATAGAATACCTCATCCTTCCAGTCAAGGATTGTTTGAATGGGGCGGGATTTGGGGGGATTGGGGGAGAATCAATGATGGCGGATGGTATGGCGTGGCGGAAGAAAGGCGGATGGCGCCGGGCTGGGAGAAAGGAGCGGGGCTGGCGGGAGGCGTAGTTTTGTCTTGAGCTTTCCATCAGATTTCACTAATGAAATGGATATACGATGTTCAAACGGCCGGGCCGGGAGCAACGGACATCCTGTCCTATGCTCCCTAAAACCGCATCCGTGCGGTTTTCCCTCGTCTGCTGACCATTTCATAAGTGAAATTGCTGATAGGACGCAACAGACAAAACTACGCCTCCCGCCAGCCCTGCCCCTCTCTCCCAGCCCGGCGCCATCCGCCTTTCTTCCGCCACGCCATACCCTCCACCATCATTGATTTTGGGTGTCCCGATAAAATTCATTGAAAAACGATAGGAAATATTGTAAAATCATTAGGTTGCAGGAAGTAAATTATTTGTTATTATGGTTGGGGTGCTAAGGCGTTTTTTATTGATTTCTGTAAATGGGCGGGGCTTGTGGTGGTAGCATCCCATTTATTTATTAGAATTAAGAGGATATTATTATGGCATTTGACGGAGTAACGATCGCTGGTATCGTAAAGGAATTGAATGACGGCCTTCTTGGAGGGCGGATTTATAAAATAGCACAGCCGGAAAGCGATGAGTTGATGCTCACGATAAAAGTAAACGGCGGACAGAAGCGGCTTTTTATCTCGGCCAGCGCTTCCCTGCCTCTGATTTATCTGACGGAAAACAATAAGCAGAGTCCGATGACAGCTCCCGGCTTCTGTATGCTACTCAGAAAACATATTCAAAATGGGCGTATCATAGGAATCTCCCAGCCAGGGCTGGAGCGGATCGTCCAAATCCAGGTTGAGCATTTGAATGAGATGGGCGATTTGTGCAGGAAAAACCTGGTGATTGAAATTATGGGAAAGCACAGTAATATTATTTTTACCGACGATAAAGATATGATCGTCGACAGTATCAAGCATATTTCCGGTATGGTCAGCAGTGTCCGGGAAGTATTGCCCGGCCGTCCCTACTTTATTCCGGAAACACAGAAAAAAAAGAATGCGCTGGATACAAATCGGGAGGAATTTTTTCAAACTATTCTTTCCGGCGGCCAACCGGTTTATAAGATGCTTTACGCTTCTTATACGGGCTTCTCTCCCGTATTCGCCCAGGAACTTTGTTTCCGCGCCGGGCTGGATGGAGACGCTTCCACGGCCTCTCTTTCAGAAGACGGAATGCAAAAATTATATGATGTTTTTCAAAGCGCGGTAAACGATATCCAAACCGGGAATTTTACCCCGAATATTGTTTATGAATTCGGTTCTCCTATGGAATTTTCCGTTCTTCCCCTCACAATGTATCAGGCGGAGGAAAGAAAAGAAGAAGCTTCTGTCAGCGCCATGCTGGAACGGTATTATGCCCAGAGAAATTCCATCAGCAGGATCCGGCAGAAGTCCGCAGATTTGCGCAGGATCGTCCAAACGGCGCTGGAACGCAATGTGAAAAAATACGATCTCCAGCTACGGCAGATAAAAGATACCGAAAAAAGAGAAAAATACAGAGTTTACGGCGAATTGCTCAACACTTATGGATATCAGGCTTCCCCCGGGGATCCATCCATAACGGCCAGAAACTATTATACCGACGAAGATATTACAATTCCTCTGGATCCCACTCTGGCTCCGCTGGAAAATGCAAAAAAATATTTTGAAAAATATAATAAAATGAAACGTACCTACGAAGCGCTGTCCACACTGACTCTGGAAGTAAAAGAAGAGATCGAACATCTGGAATCCATCAGCGCGTCCCTGGATATCGCGGCGGCTGAAGAAGATCTTGTCCAGATCAGGGAAGAACTTGTTCAAAACGGTTATATCCGCCGGAAAAGCGGTGATAAAAAAGTTAAGATCACGAGCCGTCCTTTCCATTATATCAGCAGCGACGGATATCACATTTATGTTGGAAAAAACAATTTGCAAAACGATGAACTGACCTTCCGTTTTGCTTCCGGTAACGATTGGTGGTTCCATGCCAAAGGCATTCCCGGTTCCCATGTAATCGTAAAAACAAACGGGGATACTCTGCCCGACCGCACTTTTGAGGAAGCGGCAAAGCTGGCCGCTTATTATTCCAGGGCCAGAGGACAAGAAAAGGCGGAGATCGATTATACGGAAAAAAAGAACGTAAAAAAAACCAACGGCGGAAAACCAGGATTTGTCATTTACCATACCAACTATTCCATGGTAATCGATTCCGATATCAGCGGCCTCCGGCAAATCCGGGAATCATGAAAAACCAAACCGCACCTTGCCCGATTACGGAGGAAAACTATGCAAAACGATAGCTTACAAAGACAAAATATTAATATTAAAATATTAACCGGCGAAGAAATTCTCGATATTTATACTACACATTCCATCCGGCACTTTCCGGAAGATGAAAGAAAACCCGTTTCTTCCATTCAGCGAATGACGGCAGAGGGAATCTATACCGGTTATGGGCTTTATTCTCGTATAGAATCAGGTGCCTTATTAGGCTATGCTTTCTTTACCGTTCTGCCGGATCACGGCGGCTGCCTTTTGGATTATTTTGCTGTTATGGAAGATTACCGCAGCCATGGAATCGGCTCCCTTTTTCTTCAATATATCAAATCCTCTTTCCGGGATATCCCGGGATTTCTGATCGAATCGGAAGATCCCGACTACGCGGAAAATCCCTCCGAATATTCCGTCCGTTGTAAACGCCTGGATTTTTATGAACGAAACGGCGCAGTTTTTACCGGCATCCGTGCATCCGTATTCGGCGTTCCCTATCGGCTCCTCTTCTTCCCCATTCAAAGTATGGAAAAATTTTCGCCGGAAATTTTGTCGGAAACTCTGCCGGAACCTGTTTCTCCTGAAACGGTTTATTCCAATTTTTGCAGCATATACCGCCGTATGGTCAGCCCGGAAGCTTATCAAACACAGATTCGTATTTTTCCTAGAGAAATTTCTTTAGGAAAAATAGAAAAAGACGCGTCTCTTTGAGGCGCGCCCTTTTTACCGGTTCTTATAAAGTTCCGCTCTTAAAAAGCGATTTTACATGGTCAATTTCTTCCTGCGTTGCCTTCGCTGCCGGCACGTAATAAGATTTTTCCCTTGCAATCTGATACAATTCTTCCTGAGACTGCTCACAGGCATTACGGAACTGTTTTAATGTCTGTTTCAATTCTTTGTTTTCGGTTTGGGCGATCATACCGCCATAACGAACCAGTTCTCCGTTAATTCCCGCCAAAGTATCCGCTACCATTGTTTTTTCCTGCATATCCGTTCCCTCCTACTGCAAAAATTTCATCAACTGCTGCTTATTGTCCATTGCCGATCTCGCGCCTTTTTCAAAAAACTGCTTTACGCTGGAGTCCGTCGCGCATTCCGCATACTCCTTCATTTTGCAATGGGTGGTATCGTATCCGCCAATCAAATGACGCAGGTTCTGTAAATCTAATTCTGATATATTAGCCATTTTCTATACCTCCTGAAAAAATAATAGTTTGCATTTCTATTATTTCCTTCAGGCCCGATTTTATTCTGACTATTTAAAATTTTTTACAACTTATTGAGGTATGGATATGATTTTCTTTTATAGGATGCCCAAATGTTCCAAAAGAATTTTTATTCCAAGAAAAATCAAGATAACGCCTCCGGCCAGTTCCGCTCCTGCTTTGTATCTTGTGCCAAACACATTCCCTATTTTTACCCCTGCAACGGAAAAACAGAAAGTTACCATACCAATAAAAGTTACTGCTGAAAAAATATGAACCGATAAAAAGGCAAATGTAATTCCTACTGCCAGCGCATCGATGCTGGTTGCTATGGCCAGCACGAGCATTTCTTTAAATGCCAGGGAATCGTCCGTTTCTTCCGTTTCTTTGCCGCAGGCTTCCCGTATCATATTGATTCCGATCAGCGCGAGCAGTATAAATGCGATCCAATGATCGATAAAAATTATTTTTTCACGAAACTGCATGCCCAGCGTATATCCAATGGCCGGCATCAACGCCTGAAAACCGCCAAACCACGCACCCACCACAGCCGCTTTTTTCCATGTGGCTCTGCCCATGGCAAGCCCTTTACATACCGACACAGCAAAAGCATCCATTGACAGCCCTGCCGCTAACGTAAAAAGCGTAAAAACATCCATCTCTTTTCCTCCTTTGTTGCGCACGAAAACGCTTGCATGTCCATGCAATTCATTATAATATATACACGATACTTTAACCCCTCCTGATAAAGAAAGGATATACTTATGACTTTGACAACGCTTTGTTATATAGAAAAAGACGATTCCTACCTGATGATGCACCGGATCAAGAAGGAAAAAGATATCAACAAGGATAAATGGATCGGTATTGGCGGACATTTTGAATCCGGAGAAAGCCCGGAAGAATGCCTGTTACGCGAAACCAGGGAAGAGACAGGACTTACCCTGACTTCCTATCGCTGCCGGGGCATCATTACTTTCCTTTGCGACGATATTACCGATTATTACATGTTCCTCTACACCGCAGACGGATTTACCGGAACCTTAAAAAACTGCAATGAAGGAACACTGGAATGGGTGTGCAAAAGCAAGTTGGAAGAACTGAACCTCTGGAAAGGGGACCTCATTTTTTTCCGTCTCCTGGAAGAAAACGCCCCCTTCTTTTCGCTCAAACTCTCTTACAAAAATAATATTCTCATCCACGCATCCCTCGATGGAAAAGAACTGGATCTTACAACAGCTTCATTTTCCTTGCGGCCTTAATGATCATCTTCCCTTTGGGCAGCCCTCTCAGGTCTGACTCTTTTACTGCCTTCAGCTTAATAACAAGCACAAAATACAGCATGGCCCCTATCAAAGCCGCTGTAGCAAAAGCAATTAGATTCATAAAATAGGCCGACTCCATAAATAATGCCAGCACATAGCTCATTCCCTCATAGATCCCATAGGCAGCCGCCCCCATCAATACCGCAGAAAAAACGGGGCGTGCAAAAGTTTTATCGATCTCCTGTTTATAACCCAGGTATTTCTTCATAAAAATATTGTTCAACACACACATAAAAAACGAATAAAGCACCGTAGCGGTCATGACGCCATATACTCCCCAATCCGTATAATACAGAATGGAAAACAACACCGCTGTCTGAATGACGATGGCGATGGTTGCATTAATGACCGGCGTATTCACTTTTCCGATTCCCTGAAGCGCCGCATTCGTCAGTGTGGAAAGCCCATACAGCACAACGGTCGCCGACAGGCCCATCAGCAGCCGGGAAGCCAGCTCCAGAGATTCCAACTGCGGAAACAGCACCATCATCACCGGACGGGCCAGTACGCCGATGCCGACCGCCGCCGGTATGGATATCAGCATCGTAACCTTAATGGCATACGCTACTTTCTTTTTCGTCTGTTTCACCGAACCCTGGGCATAGGTAGATGCAATCGTCGGAACAATCGCCGCCGACATGGCCGAAGCCAAGGCAATCGGTATATTGGAAATGGTCACCGCTTTCGAGGAAAATATCCCTAATTCCGTTGTAGCCGCAATCACATCTATTTCTTTATATTTTACCATCATTTTCAAATAAATTGTCTGATTCAGGGATGTTGTCAGGTTGTAAATGCAAGTACTCAAAATAAATGGTGTCACCACCGCCATCATCAGTTTAAAAATGTCCCAGTAAGACTCCTGCGTTTCCGTCCTGTCATAAGCCGCCCTGCGCTTTATCATTTTACGGTTCATCATATAAATAACCGCCATAAACAGCAGCGCAATCACTACACCGGCTCCTGTGCCGACCGCGCTGCCTACCGCCCCGTACATCGCCTGGGTACTACCGTCCCCTCCCGCAGATACGGCAGTCTGCATAAGAACATAAGCCGCCCCCAAACTGACAGCCGCATTTAAAATCTGTTCCAATATCTGGGATACCGAAGTCTGCATCATTGTGCGGTGCGCCTGAAAATATCCGCGCAGCACTCCTAACAGTCCATAGAAAAAAATAGTGGGAGCAAAAACCCGAAGAACCGGTATCGAATTGCCCATAACAAAATAAGGCGCCCCTATAAACAAGATAAGACTTGCCGCTCCCCCGACTACCATAACATAAACGAGCGCACATTTAAAAATTCGCTGTGCATTACGGTATTCTTTCAGCGCAAGTCTCTGAGCAAGCACCTTTGCGATTGCCGACGGAATGCTATAGGATGATACCAGGAGGACGATGGTATAAATATTATAAGCAGTGCTATAATACCCATTCCCTTCGTCCCCAATGATACCAGTCAGCGGCCCCCGGTAGAGCAGCCCTATCATACGGCATATGATAGAGGCTGCCGCCAGAATACCCGCCTGCATAATAAACCCGTCTTTTTTATTATTTCTGCCCTGACTCTGAGACACACTCTTTTTATCAGACATAAAAGTATCCGTCCTTTTTATCCTACCAGCCAATCATACATTTCCTGATATTTCTTTGCGGATACCTCCCAGGAGAAGTCAACTGCCATTCCTCTGTCAACGATTTTATTCCACTCCCGTTTCTTATCGTAATAAATGCGCTCCGCATAACGGATAGATGCCAACATCTCATGGGCATTATAATTAGTAAAGCTAAAGCCCGTTCCCGTATTTTCATATTCATTGTAAGGCTGAACCGTATCCTTCAATCCTCCCGTTTCCCTGACGATCGGCACCGTTCCGTATCTGAGCGCCATCAGCTGGCTCAAACCACAGGGTTCAAATAAGGAAGGCATAAGGAAAGCATCGCTGGATGCATAAATCTTGTGGGATAAAGCTTCCGAATAGAAAATATTTGCCGAAACTTTATTGTTATATTTCCAGTCAAAATGACGGAACATATTCTCATAACGTTCTTCGCCCGTACCGAGTACTACAATCTGCACTGCATCCTGGCACAACTCATCCATCATATAGTCTATCAGGTCAAAGCCCTTCTGATCGGTAAGCCTGGACACGATGCCGATCAGCATCTTTTTGTCATCCTGTTCCAGCCCAAGCTCCGCCTGTAAAGCCCGTTTATTTTTTATCTTTTCTTTCCGGAAGTTCACGGAATTGTAGTTATGGTCAATGTATTTATCCGTTTCCGGATTGAAATCATCATAATCTATCCCGTTTACGATTCCTCTTAAATCGCCGCTTCTCGCCTGAAGAAGCCCGTTTAATCCTTCCCCATAGAAGGAAGTCTTAATTTCTTCCGCATAAGTATCGCTTACCGTTGTGATCGCGTCGGCATATACCAATCCGCCTTTGAGCAGGTTGGCATCTTTATATGCCTCGAGCTTATCAGGAGTAAAGAAATAATCCGGCAGCCCGGTAATGGATTTGACCGTTTTCACATCCCATTTTCCCTGGAACTTCAAATTGTGAATCGTCATAACCGTCTTAATTCCGCGGAAAAATTCATTTCCCTGGAAACGTTCTTTTAAATATACCGGAACAAGCCCCGTCTGCCAGTCATGGCAATGAATGACATCCGGCCTGAAATCGATCAATGGCAGCGTCGATAATGCCGCTTTGGAAAAAAATGAAAACTTCGTAATTTCATCCAAAACGTTATCGCTGTATGGCTTAAATCCATTAAACATGGATTCATTGTCGATGAAGTAATACTTCACTCCATCCACTTCCGCCTCCAAAATCCCGACATACTCGTTTTTCCAATTAAAATCCATATAAAAATGCGTCTTATAAGTCATCAGGTCTTTCATTTCCTGTTTCATGCACGTATACTTAGGAATCATGACCCTCACATCAAAATACTCCTTGTCAATACACTTCGGCAAGGAGCCGACTACATCTGCCAAACCACCCGTTTTAATAAACGGAACACCCTCCGATGCAACAAATAATATTTTTTTCATAGTCATACCTCCAATAGAATTAGCAATATTATACATCATATTGGAAGCGTTTGAAAGATTTAATTTAATTTTTATATTGTAATCTTATTTTATCCGCAATTAATGCGATGAATTCCGAGTTTGTCGGTTTTCCCTTTCCGGTATTGATCGTATAACCGAAAAGCGCATCCAAAGTTTCCATTCTTCCCCTGCTCCACGCCACTTCGATCGCATGCCGGATAGCCCGCTCCACGCGGCTTGGCGTCGTCTGGTATTTTTTAGCGATGGACGGATAAAGAACCTTTGTAATGGAGCTTAGCATCTCATTGTCCTCTACGGACATCATAATCGCCTCACGAAGATATTGATAGCCTTTGATATGCGCCGGTACACCGATCTCATGTATCATATCCGTTACATCCTTTTCCAGATCCCGCACAGGCCCAGTATTTTTCATTATAGTATCCTGTCCTGTTATAGATGCGCTTTTATTACCGGACGGAACGGTAATCATAATCTGAAATTCTTTATCCATGTTCATCAGGTCGCCGAGTATTTTATAAACTCTTTCATTATCCTTTGTTGACGTTAGATTCAGCTGCTCCATATAAAACCTCCGACTTTTTTCATTGCCTATATCTGAAAATCCAAGGCAGATGCCATTAATTTCCAAATACTGCTATAGTCTATTATAATGGAACATTATTTGAGTATTCAACCTTAATCCATCGCACGGCGCATCCCCTCCTTTTTTCAGACGGCGCGGTGCTTTCGGAAAGGCCATGGGGGCAGGGCGGCTGCGGCCGGGGCATAGTTCCTAGCTGTTGCGTACAATCAGCAATTTCACTTATGAAATGGTTAAAACATTAGGGAAAACTTGCCATGGATGGCAAGTTTAGGAAGCACAGGACAGGATGTCCGTTGCTTCCGACCCGTTCGATTGATCTCTTTTGTCCATTTCATTAGTGAAATCTGATTGGTAGCTTCAGCTAGGAACTATGCCCCGGCCGCGGCCGCCCTGCCCCCATGGCCTTTCCGAAAGCACCGCGCCGTCTGAAAAAAGGAGGGGATGCGCCGTGCGATTTTAACTATACCATTTAATGCGATAGCATATTTTCGATAAAGATTCCATATCCCTTTGTCGAATCCTGAACGAGTACATGGGTGACAGCGCCTATGATTTTTCCGTCCTGAATGATGGGCGAACCGCTCATTCCCTGGACAATGCCTCCTGTCAGGGATAATAGTTCTGTATCCGTAATTCGGAGAACAATCCCTCGGTTTACGTTGTCATTGTCCAGATGGATCTCCATAATTTCTATATCGTAACGGCTGGGCGTCCCGTCGATGCTGCAAATGATCTGGGCAGGCCCCCTTTTGATCTCCTGCTTCAATCCGATGGGAAGTGCTTCATTAGACACTGCTTCATAGATCTGGCCGTTACAGGTTCCGAAAATCCCTTCCGCCGTATTTTCCGTGATTTCGCCAATGATATTATCTTCATCATATTCAATATAGCCCGTCAGTTCCCCCGGCGCGCCATTGCTTCCTCTTGTGATCCCTATAATTTCCGTATGATAGAGAGTCCCCTTTTCCAGTTCCATCAATGTACTCGTATCCACATCGTTAATTCCATGTCCTAATGCGCCGAAATCCGCACTTTCGTTAAGATAGGTCATTGTTCCTACCCCTTGGGCGTTATCCCTGATCCACACGCCGATTTTATAGTCGCCGGACTGGCTGGCTTCCGGCCTGACGCTCAGGGTAAGATCCTCCTCTCCCCTTCTCACCTTCATGATCAGTTCCTGTCCTTCGCTGTGCTTTATTTTTTCCATAAAATCACTTTTTCCCGTGACTTCCTCATCGTTGACCTGGGTAATATAATCCCCTGATTTCAGCACATATTGGGCTGGGGAGACTTTCTGCCCTTCTTCTCCCGTAAAATCCCCTACCCCGATTACAAGCACCCCCTGGGTCTTTACATAAATACCTATGGGGATCCCCGCCGGAGTAAGGGTTCTATTCTGGATGACTTGTACATCCACCGTTTTCAGCGGTATGATACCAAATAATTTTAAATCAAGAACATATTTTTCGATAGCGTTCGCCTTGATCGTCACCGGTTTTCCCAAATCTATATGAATGCTGTCCCTCGGTATATTCGATTTTGTAAATCCGCTTACTTCTACAGCTTCCTTATAGATTTCCCCCGATGCGGGAACCTGAAAATCCAGCGTCTGATCCACGCCTGCTTTTATCTTTATATTGGAAGGCACTTTTCTCCATAAGGAAAAATAACAGGTAAATACTAAAGCGGCAAGACTTCCGGCTAACGCAACATATAAGCACGTTCTATATTTTTCAATACTGCTTTTACCATTTTTCTGATTTTTCTTTTTATGGCTTTTCCTTTTCAAGTTTTCACATCCTTTCAAAAATCTTCTTTAGTATGTGAAAAACTTAAGGATTTTAATTTAGTATACTTTTGGCAAAAGCATTATTTCGTATTTTTGGCCAATGCTTTCATTTCTCTTGCATTCTGGAGCGCTGCTTCCGTAATTTCCGCGCCTCCAAGCATTCTGGCCAATTCCCTTAAGTCGTCTTCTTCCGATATTTTTTTGATTGTTGTAACCGTCCGATCTTTTTTGGCGCTTTTTTCTATTAAAAAATGAACGTCCGACATGGCAGCGATCTGGGGAAGGTGGGTAATGCAGATCACCTGGTGGTTTTTCCCAAGAATTCCCAGCTTTTCCGATACCTTCCATGCGGTTTTTCCGCTGATACCCGTATCGATTTCATCAAAAATAAGAGTCTGGATATCGTCCTTATCCGCCAGCACCGTCTTAAATGCCAGCATAATCCTGGACAGCTCTCCTCCGCTCGCCACCTGGTTCAAAGGCCTGGGCGCTTCCCCCTTATTCGTCGATATTATAAATTCTATGTCATCATATCCGTCGGAAGCCGGCATTTCCGGACAAGGATTTACCAATATCTCAAAATGTACTTCTTCAAAATTCAGTTCCCGCAATGCCTGTTTTAATTCCTTACCCAGCTTTTTCGCGCACTTTTTTCGTATATCGGATAATTTGCCGCATAGCTTCAGCAGTTTTTCCCTCGTCTGCCCAAGCCGCTGCAATACCTCATTCCGGTATATTTCATAATTTTCCAATATATTTAGTCTTTCTTCTCCATGGGTTTTATATACAAGAACTTCCTCTATATTTTTTCCATATTTTGATTTTAAATGATTGACTAAATTCAGGCGCTCTTCCGTCCTCGCAAAATCTTCCCCGTCAAATTCAAGCCCGTCCATATAGTCGGAAGCTGCCCGGTTAAAATCTCCCAGCAGATTATCGATATCCTGGAGCTGTGCCTCCAATTCCTCCAAAACACTGTCATAAGAAGAAACGCTCTTTAGCTCTCTCAGCGCCCGGCCGATATATTCCCCGGCGCTTTCCCCTTCGCCATATCCGGTCATATGACAGGCGCTATATACAGCTTCCTTGATCTTCCGGCTGTTTACCATCTTATGGTAAAGCTGTTCCAGTTCTTCGTCTTCTCCCGGATTCAAATTCGCCTCTTCAATTTCTTCCACTTCAAACCTTAAAAGCGACGCTTCCCTTTCTCTCGCCGCCTCATCTCCGGTATTTTTTTCCAATTCTTTTTGAAGTTCCGTAAATTCTCTGTAGCATTCCCTGATCTCATCCTTTAATCCGGCGGAACTTTCTCCTGCATAATCGTCCAGTATTTCTTTATATTTTTTCTTTTGTAATAAAGTCTGATGTTCATGTTGTCCATGGATATTGATGAGGACGCCCGCGATTTCCTTCAACTGCTTCGCTCCTGCCGTTTCCCCGCATACTTTGCATACGCTCCTGGACGGCATAATCCTCCTCTGAATAATCAGCGTATGATCCTCCTCCGGGAAAATATCCATTTCCCTCAGCCGTTCCTCCTGTCTTTCATCCAACTGAAAAACCAGTTCCACCAAAGCATACTCCGCGCCGTCCCGTATCAGGTCTTTATCCGCTTTTGCTCCCAAAGCAAGATTCACGGAACCTATCACGATGGATTTGCCGGCGCCGGTTTCGCCCGTCAGAATGTTCAATCCTTCTTCAAAAAATACCTCTTCCTCATCAATTAACGCCAGATTTTTTACATGTAAGCTTATTAACATCTTTCCACTCCTTATGTGTTCCGGGCAAAAATCTAATACACATAAATTCTTAAATATCCATCATCTTATGGATTTTATCCATGACGATACGGGTATCCTCTACCGATCGTATCGCCATCATAATCGTATCATCCCCCGCAATGGAGCCTACGATTTCTCTCATTTTCATAGCGTCCAGCGCTGCCGCCACCGCCATTGCCATTCCTGAAACAGTTTTGATCACAAGTATATTCTGCGCCATATCCATAGAAACAAAACCGTCTTTCAGCACACGAATATATTTATCTCCCAAAAAGCTGTCATCCTGTTTCAGCACTACATATTTCTGTCTTCCGTTTCCCGTAGGAACCTTAGAAAGCTTTAATGCCCTGATATCTCTGGAAACGGTCGCCTGTGTCACCTGAAAGCCGGCTTCCTTCAACTTCTCCGCCAGTTCATCCTGCGTCTCAATATCATAGTTTTCAATTAATTCAATAATTTTTCCATGTCTGCTCTTTTTCATTGCTGTTTGTCCCCCAATTCCGCTACAAACTTTTTTATTCCGCTGTTACTTCTCAAACGCTCAGTTTTCTATGCAATATTTCCAAGAAACTTGCTTCGTTCAATTTCACAATACCGGTGGTTGTTTCCGCCCTTTCGATCACCACACGGTCTCCGGTATATAACATCACATTATGGCTTCCGTCAAAACTTACCTCTACCTGTTGGACGGCCTCCCCTCTTCCCGCTCCTATCTCCACCTCTATCTGGTCTTCCGGCGCAAGAATAATGCTTCTTGTATTGAGCGTATGAGGACTGACAGGCGTTATCATGATAAGCTCTGCCTTTGGTTCCACGATCGGGCCTCCCGCAGAAAGGTTGTACCCTGTCGATCCCGTAGGAGTCGCCACGATCACGCCGTCTGCCTGATATTCATTCAAAAACTTCCCATTGACATAAATACGGAAGCGGATAATCTGCAAAGACCCGCTTCTTGTAATGGCAATATCGTTTAAAGCGCTGGCTTCCTCTGTTTCATATTGTGGAATGCCTTTTTCCTCATGCCTCTTAATATGTATCTTTCCCCTGACGACCCTGCCGTTCAGCATCATCCTCTGCTCCACCTCGTATCTGCCTTCCAAAAGCTGATCCAAAGCAGCATCCATCCCCGTTTCTTCTATTTCGGCCAAATATCCCAAAGTCCCCAAATTGATCCCTAATAACGGAATATCCCTTTGGATAATATCTCTCGCCGCCTGCAAAAGCGTACCGTCGCCGCCCAATACGAGAATACAGTCCACATCTTCCGGTATTTGAGCGGCATCCGTGTATCCATACTCTCTTTTCATTTCCTTGACCTGAACGGTACACTTTTTATGATGTTTTTCCAAATATCGTTCGATCTCTTTTGTTTTTTTCAGATCGCTGTCTTTATGTCCGTTTGTAATGATGTAAAAATGCTCCATTCTCTTATACCTGTAACGTTTCATGGGCTTTTTCCACAATACCTGCGGTCAGCCCTTTCATTTCCTGTTCCTGCGACAGCCCGCATTTTCCGCTTATCACTCTTTCCAATTCCCGCTGTGCTTCCGCTTCCGTCATATGTTCCGTTTCTTCCGGTATGCAATCCTTTTTCTGCAAATATAACAGATATTCTATATTTCCTTCCGGCCCTTTGATCGGTGAAAAATCAAGCCCTTTTACCAGAAAACCGATGCAGTCTGCAAAATCTATAATTTTATCAATAACTTCCCTGTGTATTTCCGGCTCCCGGACTACGCCTTTTTTTCCCACTTTATCTTTTCCTGCCTCAAACTGAGGCTTGATCAGGCATACCATCCTCCCCGAATCCTTCAGCAGATTTCTTGCCGGAAGCAATATTTTAGTAAGGGAAATAAAAGAAACATCTACCGAAGCAAAATCCAGCCGTTCATCAATATGAGCCGGAAGCATGTAGCGGAAATTCGTCTTTTCCATGCAGACGACTCTTTCATCCTTTCGCAGCTTCCAGTCCAGCTGTCCATGCCCTACGTCCACGGAATATACCTTCGCTGCACCGTTTTGCAGCATGCAGTCGGTAAAACCGCCGGTAGAAGCGCCGATATCCATGCATACCTGGTCCTGAAGCATGATCCCGAATCCGGCCATAGCCTTCTCCAGCTTCAGTCCGCCCCGGCTGACATATTTTAACGTACTGCCCCTTACCTCAATCTGTATCTTTCCGCTGTCGAAAGAAGCTCCTGCCTTATCTTCCCTCTGTCCGTTCACGAACACACTGCCGGACATAATAATTGCTTTCGCTTTTTCCCGGGAAGGCGCATATCCCTGCTGTACCAAAAGTACATCCAATCGTTCTTTCACCCTAACCTCCATGCCGCAGCCGCAGCAAGTATTTTCTTTTTGATCGAATCCGCATCTATACCCAGTTCCTGCCTCAATATGTCCACATTTCCATGTTCCACATATTCGTCAGGGATAGTAATCGACAGCAATGCCTTCCCCCGATCCTCTAAAAACCCTCTGACTCTTTCGCCATAACCGCCGCTGGCAACATTTTCCTCCATCGTCACAAAAAGTTTGTGATCTTCTGTTGCCGCTTCGATCAGTTCTTCGTCCATCGGTTTTACAAACCTGACATTCACGAGAGAACAGGAATATCCCTCTTCTTTCAGCAGTTCCCGCACCTGGCATGCCGTTTTCACCATGCTTCCCACCGCCAGAAGGCAGATATCCTTTTCCTTATAAATAAGTTCACTTTTTCCATATACGACCGGTTCTCTGTATTCTTTCAAACCGTCGTAAGCTTCGCCTCTCGGATATCGTATCGCTATCGGCGCGCCAAAATCTACCGCAAATTTCAGCATATCCGAAAGCTCCCATTTATTTTTCGGTGCCATAATATGCATATTGGGAATAGATGACAAATAGGAAAGGTCAAAAATTCCCTGATGTGTCTCTCCGTCGCTTCCCACCAGGCCGGCTCTGTCAATAGCAAATACTACAGGTAAATTCTGAATGCACACATCATGCAATATCTGGTCATAAGCCCGCTGTAAAAAGGAAGAATAAACTGCCACGATCGGTTTTAGCCCTCCCGCCGCCAGCCCGGCTGCAAATGTCACCGCATGCTCTTCCGCTATGCCTACGTCAAAAAAACGGTCGGGATACATATTACGAAAACGCTTTAGTCCGGTTCCATCGGGCATAGCTGCCGTAATCGCTACCACCTTCTCGTCCCTCTGCCCCAGCTTCGTCATAACGGTAGAAAAAATATCCGTGTAATTTGCCTTCGTTCTCGGATGGACAGGAAGCCCTGTCTCCACGACAAAAGGTTCCGCCCCGTGAAATCTTGCCGGATGCCTCTCCGCTGGCAGATATCCTTTTCCTTTCTGCGTCTGCACATGAATGAGTACCGCCTTTTTTACCCTTTTCGCTTCATGGAACACCCGCACCATCTGTCCGATATTATGACCGTCCACAGGACCCAGATAAGTAATCCCCATATCCTCAAAAAACATTCCTGGAATAACCAGCTGCTTGAAACTGTTTTTCGCGCGGCGGATGAATTTTACCATCTGATTGCCGTATTTTGGCATATCTTTGAGCGTATTGTATACACCATCCCGCAAATCCAGATATCCGTCCGCCGTCCTGACATTATTTAAGTATTTTGATACACCGCCTACATTTTCCGAAATGGACATATTATTGTCGTTCAACACAATAATATAATTGGTATCCAGCCTTGCCGCATTATTTAACGCCTCATAGGCCATTCCTCCCGTCAGGGAACCGTCTCCTATGACTGCCACTACCGAATGTTTTTCCCCTCGCAAATCCCGCGCTTTTACCAGTCCGAGGCCGGCTGAAATGGAAGTGGAACTGTGCCCGGTATCAAAAGCGTCGCAGTCGCTTTCTTTTCTTTTCGGAAAACCGCTCATTCCTCCGTACTTCCTCAGATTTTCAAAACCGCTCCGCCTTCCGGTCAACAGTTTATGGGTATAGGACTGGTGCCCCACATCCCATATGATCTTATCTTCCGGAAGGTTTAACGCAAGGTGCAGCGCCATCGTCAGCTCCACCGCCCCCAGATTAGAGCCGAGATGCCCTCCCGTAATGCTGATCTTTTCAATCAGAAACTGTCTGATCTCCTCCGCAAGCGCGGCAAGATCTTCTTCCCTCACATTTTTAATATCGTTTACCTGGCGAATGTTATCCAATAGCATAGTCATACCTTCTTCCCTTTGTTTCCGCAGCTTAGGCTCCACGGCATATCTTTCCGTCCGCCGTCAATGAACGCCTTATTTTTCTCTTGTTATTAACCTGCGAATCAGCTCTTCCAAAAACGCATTTTCCCGTCCAAAAGAGGATAAGATAGCAAGCGCCTCCTCTGAAAGCCTCTCCACCTCTTTCTTCGCTTTTTCCATCCCCCACAGTGTAACATAAGTCATTTTTTTATTCTTCGCATCGCTTCCTGTCTCCTTGCCAAGCGTTTCCAAGTTTCCGGTCACATCCAGAATATCGTCCTGGATTTGAAAAGCCAGCCCTATATTATAAGCACATTTTTCAATTCTTTCCACTTCTTCCTCTGACGCTTCCGCCAGAACCGCCCCGACCATCATAGCGCTTTGGATCAGGGCAGCCGTTTTATGCTCGTGAATAAAAAGAAGCTGCTCTTCCGTCGCCTCACTTTTCTCATTCTCCGCCTCAATATCGGCTGTCTGTCCTCCTATCATTCCATAAATACCTGCCTTCGCGGCAAATATGCCAAGCGCTCTGGCTATTTTCTTCATTTCCTCTTCGTCCCTGGCCAGCCTGAAAGATTTGATCGCAGTTTCAAATGCAAAGTTCAGCAGACCGTCTCCTGCCAGTACCGCCATCCCTTCTCCATAAACTACATGCGTCGTCTTCCTTCCTCTGCGGTACTCGTCGTTATCCATACACGGTAAGTCATCATGCACCAGAGAGTAGGTATGAACCATTTCGATAGAAGCCATAAAAGGTTCTACCACCCGGCCTTCTCCCCCAAACATTTTATAAGTTTCCTCCAGCAGCATCGGCCGCAGTCTCTTACCTCCTGCAAGAACACTGTAGTTCATTGCCTCTTCCACTTTTTTCTGGTATCCTTCTTCCTTCGGCAGATATGTTCCGATCACCGCTTCAATTTTCTCTGCCTTTTCTTTTCGTTCCATGTCAAAATTCATCTGTTTCTCCATCCTCGCTAATTTTTAATACCTTCTTTTCCACCTTGTCTATTTTATCGCTGCAGAATTTCAAGATCTCCATTCCCTGTTTATACTCTTTAAAAGCATCCTCCAGCGTAATGTCCTCCGCCTCCAGCCTGGCAGCCGTCTCTTCCAATATTTCAAAGGCTTCTTCCAATGTCAGTTCCTTTCTTTTTACTCCCATTCCATACTCTCCTTGTCCAAAGTCTTTGCCGTAATGATTCCGTCTCTCACATGCACCTTCAAGATTTTTCCGGTTTCGACCCGTCGTATGCTGGCCACTGTCCTTCCTTCTTCATCGGACACATAAGAGAATCCTTGTTTTAATTTATCCAGGGGTGACAATCCTTTCAGCCTTTCTATAAATACTTCCAACCGATGCCTCTTTGCCGTAAGGGTATCCTCCATCGCCTTTTCGATTTGTTCCTCCAACTTCAAAGCATAAGTTCTTTTTTCCCTGATCTGCCCCGCCGGACTCAAATACTTCAGTTTTAATCCAAGGTTCTCCAGGCGTCCCCTGTACATATCCAGTTTATTTTTAAAAAGCCGTTCCATCGTATATTCATACTCTCTCAGCATTTCCTCAAACTGCCGGTATTCATATACTGCCAGTTCTGCCGCCGCCGATGGCGTAGGAGCCCTCAGATCCGCCACATAATCGGCTATCGTCGTATCCGTTTCGTGTCCTACTGCCGAAATAACAGGAACGGAACAATCAAAAATCGCCTGTGCTACGGCTTCTTCATTGAATGCCCATAGGTCTTCGATAGAGCCGCCCCCTCTTCCTACGATCATTACATCCACCCCGAACCGTTCCAGCGTTCGTATTCCCCGGACAATAGAAGGAACCGCTTGTTCCCCCTGAACAATGGCGGGATAAAGCACGATCTGCACATAGGGGTTCCGCCTTCCGGCTATATTCATAATATCCCTGACCGCCGCTCCGGTAGCCGCCGTTACCACCCCGAGTTTTTCGATATATCTGGGAATCGGCTGCTTATAGCAGTGGTCAAACATCCCTCTCTCTTCCAGCTCTTCCTTCAGCCTTTCATACCTTTCATAGAGAAGTCCTGCTCCATCCAAAACGATCTGCCTTGCATAAAGCTGGTATTTTCCGTCCCGCTCATAAACATCCACCGTCCCGCCCACAACAACCTGTTGTCCTTCCTTCATCCGAAAAGCAAGACCGGAACGGTTTCCTGCAAACATTACGCAGGAAATCGTTCCTTTCTCATCTTTCAACGTAAAATAAATATGCCCCGAAGAATGATATTTGCAGTTGCTCACTTCGCCTTTTACAAAAAGCGACTGCATCATAAAATCCTGTGTAAACATATTCTTTATATAGGAATTCACTTGTGTTACCGTATATACATTCCGCATCATTTTTTTGCCTGTATTCCTATGCAAATTTGGCAAGAATCCCGTTTACAAACGCAGGGGAATTTTCCTGTCCATATTTTTTTGCCAGTTCCACTGCCTCATTGATCGCTACTCCGGTAGGAATCTCGTCATCATATTGGATCTCATAAACAGCAAGCCGAATAAGGGTCAGATCTACCTTACCCATGCGGGTCGTATCCCACCCTTTCGCCGCCTTATTGATCATATCATCAATAGTTTCCAGCCTGGACTCAATGTCCTCATATTTGGCGATAATATACTGCTCGTCTTTTTCGCCCGCCGTATTTTCTTCTTCCTGAAAAAACAGTTCTTCCTGCTCCGGCATATCTTCTTTTTTATTAAATTCCACGCGGAAAAGCAGTTTAAAAATCTGTTCCCTCAATTCTCTTCTTCCCATAGTATGCCTTATCCTATCTGTCTTTCTGCATATTAACGCCGGCAATGCGAATGTTTACATCCGATACCTCAAGCCCCGTCATATTCTCAATGGCGCTCTTTACCCGCTCCTGTACCTTGCGGCTGGTGGTCGGAATGTTATATCCATACTCCATAATTAAAGCCAGATCAATTCTCACAGCCTTTCCTATTACATCGACTTTCACGCCTTTTTTCAGGCTTTTCACACCCACCTTGCTCATGATCTCATGGGTTATATTTCCAGCCATGGCCGCCACGCCGCTTACCTCCGTAGCCGCTATTCCTGCAATCATGGCCACTACATCATCCGCGATTTTTACCGTTCCCGTATTTTCATCCGCCTCCATAACATATGCGTTTCTATCCAATTCCTTTTCCATTCGATTTCCTCCATTCAAGGTTGTTTGTACTTCGCCTATTTCCATATATAATACCAAAATTTACGGATTTTGCATAGACCTTTTTACAGCCAAAAACTCAAACTGAATTGCTCCGCGTTATCCGCATACGCAATCACGCCGTCCGGGCTGTCCAGATAACGGAAAATTTCCTGTTCCTCAATCAAAGCCTTCTGCATCTGCAAGTACACGTCCTCCCCGCTGCATTTTAAAGTCACATACGTCGTCCCCTTCGCATATTCCTTCTCAAAAAGCTCCTCCAGCATTTTCGCATCCACCGAAGTAAAATAAGCGCCCTCTCTTACGTAATAATTAGCTGCCATGGATGTGCATTCCGGCAGTTCCACCACATGGTCTATCGTATGAGTCCTTTCCAACTGCCGTGTCGTTACGCACAAATAGTCATAATTAATTGTCGGCAAATGTTCTCCTTCATATTCATCGCTTTCCCCGGATTCTTCCATCTGGTACGAGGCATCTCCCCAAGTCGGGTCTACATAGTAATAAGAACCGTCTATCCTGACAAGGTTCCATGCATGTCCTTCTCCCTCTGACACGCTTCCAATCACAAGGGTCGAAGACATCCCCAATTTATTTAGAAGATATTGAAATGCTTTGGCATAGCCCTGACAAACCGAACGCCCATATAAAAACACCGAGCAAAGATTCTGGTTATCCGGCGCTTCCGCATCGTATTCCGTATGATTGATGATATACTCATACAAATATTTCACCTTTTCATATTCATCCGCTCCCGGAGGAAGGCCCGACAGGCATTCTTCCGCATAAACGTCTATTTTCTCCTGTCTTTCTCTCTGCTCCGCTTCATCAATCGGATAAGTTCCTGTAAAGGTTATCTTCTTCAGTTCTTCTCCTAATGTGTATTTCGTAAACGTATACCCGTCTACATAGAAAATCTCAGGATGGTCGTTCAGCACACATTGAAATACCTTTTCTATTCTTTCCGTATCTCTGCCGGTGAGGCGCACTTCTTCTCCCCGTTCTCTCAATATCTGCAAAATCTCCACATAAGTCAGCTGCTCTTCCGCATTCAGACAATCGAAACTATAATTCCCCTTTTGCCCGGCCAGAAGACCCGGAATCGTTTCTCCGGAAAGCCCTACGGACAAACGTATGGAATCGTCGTCTTTGTCGCCCGTCATAAGCTCCGTCACTTTTTCTTTGCCGGAATCGTTTTCCTCTGTTTCTTCTGCCGGTAGATCCTGCCGTCCTTCCTCTTCGGTTTCATAAACCGCTGCCGGCGGCTCTTCAGGACTTTCTGACTCAAAGATCCTGCCGCATCCATTGCTCCACGATCCCATAAGAGCTATTGCAAGGAAGAACAAAATTATTTTCTTTTTTCTTATCATATGACTCCTCCCCTGCTTCATTCTCCCATCCCTGTCCGCTTTCTGTCAGGCAGTTCGTTCCCATCGTGTCAATTACGTCCGAATTCTGCCAATACTAACCCTTCATTCCGATCCAAAGTCATACCGATGCTCCATGCATTAACAAATAACAGCAACGGATTTCCTTTCATATCTTTTACTTTTTTCATATCGGAAGTTCCCGTCAGCCTGGAAATATCTATCTCTTTATTCTCCACCCATCTTATATGCTCATAAGGCAAAGGCTCCAAACGTATCTCTACATTATATTCGTTCCCCAGACGATATTTTAATACATCAAACTGAAGCACCCCTACAACGCCGACGATAATTTCTTCCATCCCTGTATTAAATTCCTGGAAAATCTGAATCGCACCTTCCTGCGCGATCTGAGTGATCCCTTTTACAAACTGCTTTCTTTTCATCGTATCCATCTGCCGAACCCTTGCAAAATGCTCGGGGGCAAAAGTCGGTATTCCCTCATACCGGAATTGTTCTTTCGGCATACAAAGCGTATCTCCAATAGAAAAAATACCCGGATCAAAAACGCCGATAATATCGCCGGCATAAGCTTCTTCCAGAATTTTTCGTTCGCTGGCCATAATCTGCTGCGGCTGGGAAAGGCGCATTACCTTTCCTCCTTGCACATGCTTTACCTCCATGCCCGCCTCATACCTGCCGGAACATATCCTCATAAAAGCAATCCTGTCTCTGTGCGCTTTATTCATATTCGCCTGGATCTTGAAAACAAACGCTGAAAATTCCTTCTCCACCGGATCGATCACTCCCACATCCGCCTTTCTCGGAAGAGGAGTTGTTGCCATTTTCAGAAAATGCTGCAAAAAAATCTCCACTCCAAAATTTGTCAGGGCGGAACCAAAAAAAACCGGCGTTAATTCCCCCGACCGTACTACTTCCAAATCAAATTCGGCGCTGGCCCCATCCAGCAGTTCGATATCTTCGTCCAGTTTATTTTTCAATTCTTCCCCAATATATTCCGACAGCTTGTCTGCTTCTTCCGCCGGAATCACCGTAGTTTCCCCTTCTTTTGTTCCCTTCTGCGTATCGGAATAGGTGCGGACACATTTCTCTTCCCTGTCATAAACTCCCCGGAAACTCTTGCCTGAGCCGATCGGCCAGTTCATAGGGCATGTTGCTATTCCAAGCTCCCTTTCAATCTCATCCAGAAGTTCAAACATATCTCCCGCATCCCTGTCCATCTTATTGATAAACGTAAAAATCGGGATTTTGCGCATCACACAGACTTTAAAAAGCTTTCTTGTCTGAGCCTCCACCCCTTTTGAAGCATCGATCACCATCACGGCAGAGTCCGCCGCCATCAATGTACGGTAAGTATCCTCCGAAAAGTCCTGATGCCCGGGCGTGTCCAAAATATTAATGCAAAAATTGTCATATTCAAACTGTAAAACGCTGGATGTAACCGAAATACCCCTCTCCTTTTCAATCTCCATCCAGTCGGAAACCGCATGTCTGGCCGTTGCTTTTCCTTTTACGCTCCCTGCTAAATTAATCGCGCCCCCATAAAGCAGAAATTTTTCAGTCAGTGTAGTTTTTCCCGCATCAGGATGCGAAATAATCGCAAAAGTCCTTCTTCTATTTATTTCCTGTGTATGATCTCCCACTTATTTTTCCTCCTGTGTTCCAAAGTCATCCTTTATCGTAATTATCTTTGATATTCGGCACGGAGAAATAAGGGCTGGATGCCGCTGAACCCGGAATTGCAATACATTCAGTCCGGCATACCGCTGCCCATGCTTTCTCTTTGCACCACCCATTAGCCTTACCTGTCACCAACCTCCAGATCAATGACCTGCTTGCGCATCAGCGCAATTCATTATATCACATGTCACCAACCGTCAGGTTGATGACCTGCTTGCGCATCGGCGCAATTCATTATATCACACCTGCTGTATCAAATAAACTCCTATCTTTATTCTGCAGTCATCGTACTTATAATGATCGTTTCCGGGGAAACTCCTGTTTTTCTTATGATGATATCTTCGATCTGGGCCCTCTGCGCTTCTGACAGTTCCGCAGCGTTTACCACTACATCCACGCCTTCCTCGCTGATGCTGACTACCACATCAGAAAAACCTTTGGATTCCAGTAATATCTCAGCAGCCGTTTCCTTCTCCGCAATATCCGTAATAGAGATCATGTTATCGATCGCTTCCTGTTTTTGGGTCTCCGTAATATTGGCGTTATTGATAATTTCCATTAATGTCTCTTTGTTTTTTGCCCTCGTCTGTTCCTTGAGCAGTTTTGCGCTGGAAAGGGAATTCATTCCCGAGGTAGAAGTAAATACTGCTTCTCCCGGCACTTCGCTGTCCGTAGGCGTAGTGCCTTCCACGTTTTCCGCCATCCCTTCATCCAAATAGTTTTCCGCCAGATCGGTAATATCCGTATCCAGGCTTTCGATATCCCCGTAAGCGGACGGCTGCATGGTATCTTCATCCGAAATATCCATCATTGCCGCCATCTCTTCGTCTGATGTTTCCATTGTTACATCATCCGTCAATACAATGCTTCCGTCGTCATTGACCACCGTATCGCTGTCCACCGTCATAATTTCCTCATCCGTTACTTTCGTACCTGCAAAATTCAGGTATCCTGCGACCGCAATCATAATCGCCAGTGCGGTAATCATAATCTGATTTTTTTTAAGCATATTTTTCATGCCATTTCTCCCCTTTTCCTTATTCGGATTTCATTTTTACTATTTTAATTTTATGTGGCTCGATATCAAATAATGCCACAATCGCTTCAGTTATGTTCTTCCGTACTTCCTGTCTGTCTCCCCCCTGCGCAACCACGACCACGCCCTCCACTACCGGTTGAAGCGTTTTTACTACATACGGACAGGCGCTTCCGTCACTTTCCTTGCTGTATACTGTCTCTTCCGTACTCCCGTATTCGTTCACATTCCTGCTTCCGCCCTCGGAATCGTTTTCCACTGTATTGCTTCTCGTAACAGGCATATCCTTTTCCACCACCAGTTCCTTAGAAGCGCTTACAGTAATCATAACCTTAACTTTCCCAGCCCCTTCCATCACAGATATTGCCTGTTCTAATTTATTCTCCATATACCTCGCATATTCCTCTGTTTCATCCTTTTTTTCTATTTCCATGCCTTCTTCGGAAAATATTCCTTCCTCTTCATCACTGTTGTCCTTTATTATACCCGAAGCATTGTCCGATAATCTGTACTCACTTGTTTTTCCCTCTTCCTTTTTCGTCTCCGGCATCGCAATGATCATTAGCAGAATTCCCGCCAGAATGCAGATGACAAACTGGTCCTTTCTCATTTTCCCGCCTTTGGGCCGCAACCTCTTCTTTATAAATATCCCTTTCCTGTTTTCTTCTTCCATAATCCTTTTCCTCATTCTTCCCTGATTATGATATATGCCTCATCCGTATTTAAAATAGAACTAAATGCCTGTCTCATAGATGCATGCTGGCCGGAAAATCCTTCTTCCCGTTCCTTTCCATTTTCTCCAACACTTTCAATCTTTATCTTTTCCACCGCGATTCTTCCCTTTTCTTCCTCCCCTTTTTGTATCACAACTTCCACTCCCGGTGGATCGCCGCGCATTTCTACTCCTTTTATTGCATATCCATATTCCCCCGCAGCAGATGCCAATTTTTCTTCGATTTCTTCTTCCAACGCCCGGGAAGCCATATCCTCTTCTTCCGATTCCCATACAACATTCCCCGCCCGTTCTTCCAATTCCTGACGGAACTGCTTTGCTTCCTCCCATATCTTCCCCATTTCCTTCCCAAGAAAAATTTCCCCGAACGGTATGGCAAACTGCGCCAGCACCATAATTCCGACCAGGAGCTTTAAATACTTTTCATATGATTTCCCCGCCGAAAAATGCAGAAAAGTATGGGCGCATATCATAAAAATCCCGATCTGCTTCATAAACTCCAAAAAAGAAGAACCCATGTGAGCAACCACATCCTTTCTGTTATCTGCCTGTCGTATACGCCACAATAGCTATTGTAATCATAAATAAGGAAACTGCCGTAAAAGCAGCTTTAAAAAGCATCAGGCTTCCATCCCCCACCCTGTCCGTACACCCTGAGACCCTTTTATCACTGACGATCCCGACCAAAGCCGCGCTCCCTTTTATTATGCCGGCTATCAACAGCAATTTTGCCAGCGGGATCAGACAGACTGCCAAAAGGAGCAGCAGGAGCAACAGCCCGATACTGTTTTTAATCAAAACCGCCGATCCGATTACCATCTCCGTCACTCCTTCCGCCAGATTTCCAATGCCCGGAATCGCTCCAATCGCCTTTCTTACCGCCGAAGTCCTGAGGGAATCCAGGACAGGGGCAATCATCGACTGAAACAGGCTCAGAGATGTAATCGCTCCCATCGCTACTTTCATCACCGCCCCTATTCCTTTTTTTAAAAAATCCAGCAAAAGTGTCAGCCTTTCCTCCGCCCAAATTCCATTCATTAAAGCGAGCAATACATAGCTGTAAATCAGAGGAATCAGAAAAGAAAAAATAATCTTCTCCACTCCATATGCCAAAACCAGCGTAAACTGGTAATAAACAGTCCCCGTTACCGCTCCCGTCGCCGCTCCTACCGCTATAAAATAAGTAGGAATAAACATTTGGATAAACAGCACAATATTTCCCACCGCCTGTCCCGCAATATCCGCCGCGGATAAAAAAGCTTTCATCAATACCGATATCAGCAACAAATACAAAAAATAAAAGCTGATATCCGCGATCTGATGGTTTTGGAACACGTCGGAAAAATTGGCGAACAACGCGGAAACGATCCCAAGTATGAGAATGGATGCAAAAACATTTTTCATTCCGGCAAGTTCTGAGACCAGCTTTCCCTTTATTCCGTCCCACAAAATCTCTGCCGCCTCTATAATTTTTCCTTGCACAATGCTTTTCCACACGCCTTTCATATCCAGCTCATAACCGGGAAAAAGTTGATCCATCCCCTTTTCCACCTCGCCCATCCCATATTGATCCCATGTACCCGCAAGATCGATTTCGAAAGCGGCTGCCTGTACCGGCTTGTACGGAATAAATGAAACGGCAAAAACAAGAAAAATAATAATCGCTATTCTTTTCATCCAGCAATCTCCTGTATGCTCCCTATGATGGCAAGCAATATAGGCATCCCTGCCGCCAGTACCGACAGCTTGCCAAAAGTCTCTATCTGCCCGGCAATCGAAGAATAACCCGCATCCTTGCATATACCGGAACAGAATTCGCAAATATAAGTGATTCCTATTACTTTTAACAGAATGCGGAAGTAAACCTCTTTTCCCCCGATATACTGTTCCATTTCCTTCATGCTTTCAAAAATAGAAGAAATACCGGATACCGCAAAGGAAAAAATGAGCAGACAGACCGCAAAACCAATATAGAGGCCGAATTCCGGTTTATGACTTTTAAACTGCAGAGCGATCATAACGCCCGCCACTCCCAGCAGACCGATCCTCAGTACTTCCATACACACCTCCTACAGTTCGAACAGGTTTTGAATCATAACGAACAGATCATAGATATATGGCACGATCCATGTGAGGACAAGGATAAGCCCTGCAAGGCTGATTAAAAATGCATGCTCTTCTCTTCCGCTATGTTTTAAAATCTGGCTCAATATCGTAATTAAAATGCCAACCGCCGCAATTCTGAATATCAAACTAACGCTCATACCGTTCCCCATTTCCGTATTGTTTTTGTATCCGCCTCCGCCGTAAAATATTTCTTCTACAGCAGTATAATAGCAAGCACCAGCCCTCCCATTATGCTAAGGCTCATGATCACCTTACACTTATCCGTCATATCCTTTTCCATCCTCTTTATGGAAATATCCAGCTTATGTATATATTGCTCCACAGCCTGTATCTGCATCTTCTCATCGGCATATCCGATACAGCTTCCAAAATCTAAAAAAAGTCTTTTATCTTCCCCGGCAATGGACAGTTTCCTCATGCATATGTTCATCTGCCTGTGCCAAATATCCAAAAATAACTCCCCATGATCGGCCGTCATTTCTTCCCTGACGGAAAGCAGCGCGCTCCGATATGGTTCTCCCGTCCTGTTTCCTATTCTAAGACATGCCTCGGGAATAGGCGCCTTGCTATAGGCAATCTCACTTTGGAACATCTGGAAGATCTGCCTGATCCGGTACAAATCATCCAAAGTCTTTTTCAGCCTCTCTTTCGCTGACCATCCGCTTCCTATGCATCCCACCATCAAAAGAACCACCCCGGCAAATCTTAGCATATCCGGCAGTCTCCATGAAAAATCGCCTTTATTCCATGTTTTCCTTCCTTTTTTTCGAGAACAATATATCTTGAAAAAATCTTCTTTTCCTGAACCCCCATAAATAGCTCCTTTCCCATAACATCCTCCAGCGAATCCCCATGCACTGTCGCGATCATCCGGCTCCCGCACTGCAAGGCCCGGCATACCGCCTTAATGTCTTCGCCGCTTCCCAACTCATCCACCGCCAATACTTGGGGAGACATCGAGCGGATCAGCATCATCATGCCAAGCGCTTTCGGGCATCCATCCATAACATCCGTTCGTACACCGATATCATTCTGCGGACACCCCATGTAGCAGCCCGCAATTTCGGACCGCTCGTCCACCACCGCTACATTCATCCCTCTCCCATAGCGATTCCCATCCGATATCTGCCTTACCATATCCCTGAGAAGAGTTGTCTTGCCGCAGCCCGGCGGAGAAATCAGAAGGGTATCTTGTAACTTTCCATTTTCGTAAAGATAAGGCATGACGGGATCCGCCGCCCCTTTTATTTCATGGGAAATACGAATATTCATAAATTGAATATTTTTTATATTCCGTATTTTTCCATTCTCTTCCAATATGGCCTGTCCTGCCATTCCGACCCGGTGCCCGCCCGGAATGGTCAAAAAGCCCTGCCTGATTTCATCGGAAAAAGCATAAACGGAATAATTGCAGATATGGTTTAATACCGCTTCCATATCCTGCTCTGTCATCCTGTCCGCCTGTTTTATATCGGAAACTAACCGCCCGTTTTGATCGAGGAAATACTCCTTTCCTCTGATCATAAGAATGATTTCCCTATGCGCCCTGAGACGAATCTCCCATAGCCCGTCCGCCTCTTCGGCTGCCTCTCTCCATTGATCCCTCATATAATCCGGGAAAATGCGCAGTATTTCCATACTTTTTTTCATTCCTATCCCCCGTACCAGTCAGATTTGCCTGTCCATTAGTTCCTATCTCAATATATGAGGCGTTGTCCAAGTTATTCCTAAATTTTTGTATCTAAAAAAATACATAGAGTTTTTCTCTTTTTATAGACAACAAAGGGTAAAAATGGTATTATATTTTCAAGAAACAGTAATCATTATTATTATTAATATAAGGAGGTATTTGTTATGTCGAATTCAGCTCAAGTTGATAACCTGGTAAATTTATTGGATGGATATGCAGAAAAAGGAGGACATCATCTGAACGTAAACGTTCTTAACAGAGATATGCTTCTGGACGCTCAGAAACATCCTGAGAACTATCCCCAGCTTACGATCCGTGTCAGCGGCTATGCCGTTAATTTCATTAAGCTGACTCCTGAACAGCAGGCAGATGTAATTAGCAGAACATTCCACGAAGCGATTTAACCCCCTAACAAATTGCTTCTTCTGTAGCAGAACAATGGACAGTGTGGCAAACGCACTGTCCATTGTCTTATTTAAGAAAAAAATCCGGAAACCAAAATGATCTCCGGATTTCTTTTTTATTTTATTTATTCAACGCTTAAACGTTAGGCAGCTGTTTTATTTCTGCGCTACATCCTTCATGGAAAAGCTGAGCCTTCCCATCTTATCTTTTCCAAGGCACACTACCGTCACTTTATCGCCCAAGGTAAGTACATCTTCCACTCTGTTGATTCTTTCCCTGGATATTTTGGAAATATGAACCATTCCTTCCTTGCCCGGCGCAAACTCTACGAAAGCACCAAATTCTTTTATGCTGACTACAGTTCCTTTGAAGATCTGTCCTTCTTCAAAGTCTGTCGTAATAATCTTCACCATTTCCACGGCCTTGTCCATCATTTCCGTATCCGTACCACAGATAGATACTTTTCCGTCGTCCGTAATATCGATTTTTACGCCGGTACGGGCAATGATCTCATTGATGGTTTTTCCTCTCTGGCCTACCACGTCTCCGATCTTTTCAGGATCAATCTGGATGGAAACAATCTTCGGCGCATACGGTCCCACTTCTTTTCTCGGTTCCGCAATGGCAGGAGTCATGATCTCATTCAGAATGTACTCTCTGGCTTCCTTTGTCCTCCTGATCGCTTCCTCTACGATAGGTCTCGTCAGGCCATGAATCTTAATATCCATTTGGATTGCAGTAATACCGTCATGGGTACCAGCTACTTTAAAGTCCATATCTCCAAAGAAATCTTCCAACCCCTGAATATCCGTAAGAACGATATAATCATCATCGGTTTCTCCCGTCACTAGACCACAGGAAATGCCGGCAACCTGCTTTTTAATCGGCACGCCCGCCGCCATCAGAGACATTGTGGAAGCACAGACAGATGCCTGAGAAGTCGATCCATTGGATTCAAAAGTTTCGGATACGGTACGGATCGCGTACGGAAACTCCTCGTCGGAAGGAAGCACCGGTATCAGCGCCCTTTCAGCCAGAGCCCCATGTCCTATCTCGCGGCGTCCCGGCCCTCTGCTCGGTTTTGTTTCGCCTACCGAATAGGAAGGGAAATTATAATGATGCATATATCTCTTATTCACTTCATTTTCATCCAGCCCGTCGATCCTCTGCATTTCGGACAAAGGCGCAAGGGTTGTCACCGTACAAATCTGTGTCTGCCCGCGGGTAAACATCGCGGAGCCATGTACTCTCGGAATCAGATCCACTTCTGCAGCCAGCGGTCTGATCTGAGTGATTTCACGGCCGTCAGGACGCTTGTGGTCTTTCAATATCATTTTGCGGACTGTCTTTTTCTGATACTGGTATACCGCTTCGCCCAGCATTCCCAGCCACTCTTCGTTTTCTGCGAAAGCTTCTTCCAGCTTTTCCGTGATCTTTCTGATATTTTCTTCTCTTACCTGCTTTTCATCGGTAAATACTGCCTCTTCCATTTCTTCCGGAGAAACAATCTTTTTGATTTCCTCAAACATTTCCTCCGGTACGGCGCAGCTTGTATATTCATGTTTTGCTTTTCCTGTTTCCGCTACGATTTTCCTGATAAACTCTATCAGCGTCTGATTGATTTCATGAGCCATGTAAATCGCTTCCAGCATCTTCGCTTCCGGCACTTCATTTGCTCCTGCCTCAATCATAATTACTTTTTCGCTGGTAGATGCGACAGTCAGGTTCAAATCCCCTACTTTCCACTGTTCCTGGGAAGGATTCACGACAAATTCCCCGTCAATCATTCCGATCTGCGTCATCGCGCACGGGCCGTCAAAAGGAATATCGGAAATACAAGCAGCGATCGCAGAACCGATCATTGCCACCAATTCCGGACGGCAGGATGGGTCTACGCTCATGACCATATTGTTTAAAGTAACGTCATTTCTATAATCCTTCGGAAACAGCGGACGCATCGGCCTGTCGATGACACGGCTTGTCAATACGGCGTTTTCCGACGCCTTTCCTTCTCTCTTATTGAACCCGCCCGGAATTTTTCCTACGGCATATAATTTTTCTTCATATTCCACGCTTAAAGGAAAGAAATCAATTCCTTCCCTCGGTTTTTCGGAAGCCGTCGCCGTACAAAGCACGGTAGTTTCTCCATACTGCATAAAAGCACAGCCGTTCGCCTGCTTCCCCACTCTGCCGATATCGACTTTTAACGTTCTCCCGGCAAGATCCATTGTAAATGTCCTGTAATTGTTCTCCATTAAATTTCTCTCCTTCCTGTCTTCCCATAACCATGAGGAAAAGGCGGACAGCCTGCCCTCTCAGCCTGCATCCGCCTTCTTAACATCCACTCATTACTTTCTGATTCCAAGTTTACCAATTAAAGTACGGTATCTTTCAATATCAACTTTCTTAAGATAGTCCAAAAGTCCTCGCCTCTGGCCAACCATCTTAAGAAGCCCTCTTCTTGAATGATGATCCTTCGGATGATTCTTTAAATGCTCCGTCAATTCCTGGATCCTTGCAGTCAACACTGCGATCTGAACTTCCGGTGAACCGGTATCACCCTCGCTTCTTGCATATTCCTTGATAATCTCTGTCTTTTTTTCCTTCGAAATCATTGTTATTCCTCCTCTTTTTTCTTACACCGGATACTAAGAACAGGTCGGAGTCGTCCTATATCCGAGTATCGGCCAAATTTCATGCTTGCTTATTCTACCATAATTTCCATTCCGTGTAAATACCCAAATTCATTACGGCAGCACTCTTACTACCTTCGCCGGTGTCCTGTAATTATAATTGGATATTTTAATTCCTGTTTTCGGGCTGCTGGCATGAACTACCTGGCCTCCGCCGATATACAATGCCACATGGTTAATGCGCCCGCCCTTTGCATAGAAAATCAAATCGCCCGGCTGTGCCTCCGCCATGCTGATCTTCCTGCCGGCATTCGCCTGGGAACCGGAAGTTCTCGGCAGGGATATTCCGTATTTTTTAAATACGCTCAGAACAAAACCGGAACAATCCGCTCCTTTTGTCAGGCTGGTTCCTCCCCATACATAAGGATTCCCTATAAACTGCTTTGCATATTGGCAAAGATCAACTCTCACATCCGATACGCCCTGCCCATACATCAGTTCCGTTAATGTAATGGCGGAACCAAGTTTTTCCTCTATTTTTACAAATTCTGCCGAAACGTAGTTTTCTTCATCATCTATCATGATCTTTACCCAATCGTCCAGCTCCTCCACTACTTCCAGTTCTTCTCCGTTTGGAACAAGCGTAATGACTTCGCAGTCCGTATTCGGCTGTTCTCTTACTTTTAAGCTAGTCGTATTTACAACCGCCACTTTGGATATTTGCTCCATGGCGCGTTTCTTCGCCTCCCAGCCATCTAAAAGAAATTCACTTTTTACATATCCTTCCACTTTTCCGGATCTGATATAGGTCCATTCCCCTTCTTCCGATATCAGCTCGCACGCCGCGTTGCTTGGAAGCTTTCCTATCAGTTTGCCGTCCTCCGCAGGTACTTTGCGTATATTCAGATTATCGTCCACATTGGATATTCCAAGATTCGTATATCCCCACAAAGCGCCTTCCGCCTGTCTGGCCGCCGACTTGTACTCTTCCACCGATTTCTCCGACTCCAAAAGAGCTAACGCTCCCACCGGTTCCCCAAACGCTTCTTCGATTGAATGATTGGAATCTCCCGATAAGTTTATGTTTTCCGCCGCATATACGGATCCTCCGCCTATCATTAACGTTCCTGCCATACATAATACCGCCATACCTGCTAATTTATGTCTCATAGAACAACCATGCCTTTCTGTCATATATTACAAATTTGTTACATTTATTACAAGGTTATTATAACAACAGAATTCCCGGCTGTCAAATAAAAATCCACGGAAATTTCAGGAAATTCCCGTGGGTCTTCTATTACGAATGAATTGTCTGTTCACAAATCTTCTATTCACTAATCTTCTTCCGGATCTGCATTCAGAATCGAAAAGGCAATGTTGGTGGCATGATCGGCCACTCGTTCCAGCCCTGATACGATATCCGAAAACAGCATACCCGCCTCCGGGCTGCATTCGTTCCTTGTCAGACGTCCTACATGCTCCTTCTGCAATTCTCTTTCCTTCTCGTCCACCGCATCTTCCAGATGCATAATATCCTCCAAATGTTCCTCCGTACCGCTGGAAAACATTTCTACGGCAAACTGTATCAGCGTATTGACCATATCCACCATTTCCCCGAGGCCTCTCTGCGCTTCCTTGCTGAATCCTACGCCGGTGCTGATGCGCTGCTTTGCGGAATCCGCAACATTCTCCGCATGGTCGCCGATGCGCTCAATATCGTTTACCACATGGAATAATGCACCGATGCTCTTTAAATCTTCGATCGGCAGGGTCGCCTGATTGATCTTCACGAGATAATTGGTAATCGCATGGTTCAAAAAGTTAATATTTTTCTCCACTTCATAGACTTCCTCAATATCCTCATTATCCAGCGTAATAAGGGCATTCATGGCACGGTTTAAATTCTCTGCCGCGAGTGAAGCCATTCTTTCAATCTCCTTCATTACTTCCACAACTGCCGTCGCCGGATTAAATACCACTTTTTCCCCTATGTATTTCAACTGGAAGCTATCCCTGTAGCCCACCTTCTTATCATCGCCCGGCACAAGCACATATGTCAGTTTGACGATCAGATTGGAAAAGGGAAACAGCACGATTACCTGGAAGATTTTAATAATCGTATGCGCGTTCGCTACAAAACGTCCCGCATTGTTGCCCGAAATCGACATGATTCCATCCAGCACCTGATTCATTCCTATCATCAGAATAATATACAGAAGCACCGTGCCAATGACATTGAAAAGAAAATGAATCATAGCTGCACGCTTCGCATCCTTTTTTCCCGTAAGGGATGCCAGTACCGCAGAAGCACAAGCTCCGATATTACAGCCAAGGATGATGAACAGGCTGATGGGAAGGCCAAGCAATCCTTCGTTCGCCATAAGAAGCACGATACTTACCGTTACCGAAGAACTCTGGATAACTGCCGTCAGCACAGTTCCCATCAATACGGCGAGCAGCGGGCTGTCCAGCGATTTCAACAGATTCATCACTGCCGGACTGTCTTTCATCCCTGCCATAGCTCCCGACATGCTGCTCAAACCCATGAATAAAACACCGAAACCGACAATCACCTCTCCGATCTTTTCCGCATTCTGTTTTCCTTTGCCCAGCATCATCGTCAGCACTCCGGCAAGCAAAAATACCGGCGCTGCCTCGGACAGATTAAAAGAAACGAGCTGGGAAGTGATCGTCGTACCGATATTCGCCCCGTAAATAACCCCGGCCGCCTGATATAAGGACATCAGCCCTGAGTTTACAAAACTGACTACCATCACCGTACAGGCGGAAGAAGACTGGATAATACCGGTAAAAATAATTCCCACGATCAATCCGGTAAAACGGTTTGTCGTAAACACTTCAAGAATCGACCGAAGTTTTGCCCCCGCTACTTTCTCAATACTTTCGCTCATGACCGTCATTCCAAAAAGGAACAGTCCAAGCCCTCCGGCCATCGATAGTATAATCTCCACATTCATAATTTTTCTATCCTTTCATTTGTACACCCGTATGAAAAGCCATCCCTTCTTCCATATCCTTCATCATCTGTTCTTTTAATTCCGCTTTTCCATGAAACTTCCGCTCCGGGCGCTTAAACCTCAGAAGCTTTACTGTGATTTCTTTTCCATATATTTCTTCCTCAAATCCATAAATATAAGTCTCGGCCCCTATCTGTTCCTTTTCGCTGACCGTAGGCTTATAACCGATATTCGTGATTCCCTTATATTTTTCCCCATCTATCCATACTTCCGAATAATATACTCCGTTCGGCGGAAGCAGCTTGCCAGGCTCCGGCAGAAGATTTACCGTCGGCATCCCGATCGTCCTTCCAAACCGCTTTCCATGCATTACCGTTCCCTTTATTCCATAAGGCGCGCCAAGCAGCACCTTTACTTCCTCCATATTTCCTTTTTCCACTTCTTCCCTCACATAAGTGGAACTGATTTCTCTTCCGTTATAACATACTTTTTCAACCAGCTGCAGTTCATATCCGCCGAAAGCTTCCATCGATCTGAGAAGCATATAATTTCCCGCGCCTTTCGCCCCAAAGGATACATCCGCTCCCGCCGCGATATAGGCTGACCTCATTCTGCGGACGAGTACCTCCTCGATAAAATCCTGCGGGTCCATCGCCGCCGTTTCATAAGTCAAAGGGAACTCGATCAAAATATCGATTCCCATCTCCAAAAAAGCCGCCCTTTTTTCTTCCCTCGTCATCAGCTCTTTTCCGGAAGACATTCCAAACAAAACGGCAGGAGGCGGATCAAAAGTAAATACCACGGACTTCAATCCCTGTTTTTTCTGTTCCAGTATGCAGCGGAGCAATTTTTGATGTCCCAGATGGATACCGTCAAATTTCCCCACTGCCACGGCGCTCTTTTCTTCTATCCAAAAGTCTGTCGTACTATGAATGATCTGCATCTGCTGTTAATTCTCCATAAACATTTTCACCGGCAGAAAACGCCCGTCCTCCGGCCTGTATTTATAAATGCCATAGAACCTGCCTTCCTCATTATACACCCTGACTTCTTCCTCCGGTATATATTTTTTGCTTTCTTTTACCATATTCCGGTAAAAGGCGTTGCCATTATCAATCAGTTTCTGGTATTTCCGTTCCACCGTCGCCGTCCCATACTCCGCGAATACCGCGTCCACCGGCAAAATACTGTCCTGTAAACTCCCCTCATCTCTCCGTCTCTCAATCTCCGAAAGCAGGAGCGCATTCTCTGTACAAAAAATGCCCGCTTTTGTTCTCTCCAGCGAAACCATAATGCCGCCGCATCCTAGTTTCTGCCCGATATCATGGCAAAGGGTTCTGATATAAGTTCCTTTGGAACAGGCAACCCGTATGGAAATACAGGGAAGAGCCATTTCCTCTATTTCCAGATCGCAGATCCTGACCATCCTTGGACTGCGCTCTATCTCTTTTCCTTCTCTGGCGAGCTGGTACAGTTTTTTCCCGTTCACCTTGATCGCCGAATACATCGGGGGAATCTGTCCGTATTCACCCAAAAAAGACATAACTGCCCCGGCGGCCTCTTCCTCCGTCACCTGCACTTCGCTCTGTTTCAATACTTTTCCCGAAGCGTCCTGGGTATCCGTTTCCTTCCCAAGCAGCATCTTTGCCCGGTATTCCTTATCCGTATCCGTAAGCATGCCGCACAGTTTGGTGGCGCTGCCGAGACAGACAGGCAGGACGCCAACCGCATCCGGATCCAACGTACCGGTATGGCCGATTTTTTTTTGTTTCAGGATGCCTCTCAACTTTGCCACCACATCGTGGGAAGTATAGCCGGCCTCCTTATATACATTTATCATTCCGTTGTACATCTGTTTTTCTCCGCCATCCGCCGGATCATTCCCTGCCGGCTTTCTTCAGCTGCCTTTCAATATGTAACGTCAGATTATTTACCACATCGTAAAATGTACCGTTCATTGTACACCCTGCTGCCCTCTTATGTCCGCCGCCGCCAAAGTATACGGCAATCTCCGCCACATCCACTTTGCCCTTGGAACGCAGACTCACCTTATACTCCAGCACTCCTGTCTGATAGGTAAAAATCGTGCATTCCACATCTTTTGTCTGATTGAGCTGGCTCACGATCCCCTCCAGATCCTTCGCATCCGCATGGTAAAAATCCAAGGTTTTCTTTTCTATTCCGCTGACGATGCATTTCCCATCCATAATAAGAATGCTTTCCAGGAGGGCCCGCCCCAGGAGAAGCGTCTGTACATAAGTTTTCTCATAAAATGTCCGGTCTATGATCTCCGAAAAATCAAATCCGAAGGCAACCAGTTTGGATGCAGTCGCCAAAGTTTCCGGCGAAGTGCTGGAATAGCGGAACACTCCTGTATCATGCACAATCCCGATATAAATTGCTTTTGCAATTTCCACATCCAGCTTTTCTTCCTCTATCGAACGAAAAATCAGTTCGCTGGTAGAACTCGCATGGGGATCGATATAATTGACGGTTCCACATCCTTTGTTACTGATATGGTGGTCGATATTGACCGTCTTTCCCGCCCGGTCAAACAACGGCTGTGCTGCGCCCAGCCGCTCCTTCACCGTATCCAGCGCAATAAAAACGTCCAAATCCCTGTCATAGCTTCCACCTTCCATCACGTCCGTACGAATCTTATCGATATCCTTTATGCAATGAAATACTTCCGACGGACGTTCCAGAAACAGTTCCACCGACTTTTCAGGAAATACTTTTCTCAAATACAAGTATAGCGCCATGCATGCTCCCACGCAGTCCCCGTCGGGGCGGATATGCCCGCCGATTCCTATACTCTCCGCGTCCTTTACAACTTCTTCTATTTTCATTCTCCGCCTCCGTTTACTTCATCGATCAATCTGGACATATTTACGCCGTAGGCAATGGACTGATCCATAATAAAAGTGATTTCGGGCGTATTGCGCAGGTTCACTTCTTTCGCCAGCTGATTCTTAATATAACCCGTCGCGCTCTTTAAGCCTTCCAGCGTATCCTTCTGCATCCCTTCTTCGCCAAGAACGCTGATCCACGCTTTGCATGTTTTTAAATCCGGCGATACTTCCACCGCCACCACGGAAGTCAACGGGCTGATACGGGGGTCTTTGATCCCTCCCCGTATAATTTCCGCCAGCGCCTTCTGCACTTCTCCGTTGATTCTCGTATTCTTTATGCTGTTCTTTCTCATAAATAATATATACTCCCTTATTTCTTCCTATCTGGGCACTTCTACCATAATATATGCTTCTACAATATCCAATTCCTGCATCTGGTCAAAGCCGTCAAATACCAGACCGCATTCGAAACCGGCCTTCACTTCTTTTACATCGTCTTTGAAACGTTTTAAAGAACTGAGAGCGCCCTCATAAATCTGCTCGCCTTCCCTTGTAATGCGGATCTTGCAATCGCGTTTGAATACACCGTCCAAAATATAGGAACCGGCAATATTACCCACCGCAGAAGCTTTGAATATCTGACGTACCTCCGCATGGCCGACAACTTTTTCTTCGAAAATAGGATCCAGCATCCCTTTCATGGCTGCTTCGATATCTTCGATCGCCTGATAAATCACTTTGTAGAGCCTGATATCCACGCCTTCCCTCTCGGCAACCGCTTTTGCCATGGCATCCGGCCTTACGTTAAAGCCGATAATGATCGCCGAAGACGCGGAGGCCAGGGATACATCGGATTCCGTAATAGCTCCTACCCCTCCATGAATGCATTTTACGACCACTTCTTCGTTGGAAAGTTTCAGCAGACTTTGTTTTACCGCCTCTACGCTTCCCTGGACATCTGCCTTGATGATCAGGTTCAGTTCCTTCAAATTGCCCGCCTGGATCTGTGTAAAAAGATCGTCCAGGGACATCTTTGATTTTGTATCTTCCAGCATTCTTTCCTTGTTTTGCGCCAAATATGTTTCCGCATAGGATTTTGCCGTTTTATCGTTTTCATGGGCAATAAATACTTCTCCTGCACTGGGAACATCGGAAAGACCTAAGATCTCCACAGGCGTAGAAGGCAGCGCCTCTTTCACCCTTCTTCCCTTATCGTCGATCATCGCCCTTACTTTTCCGTGACTGGATCCCGCAGAAATGAAATCTCCCACGTGAAGCGTACCTTTCTGAACCAGTACCGTTGCCACAGGGCCTCTTCCTTTATCCAGTTCCGCTTCAATAACAAGTCCTCTGGCGCGTCTCTTGGAATTTGCTTTTAATTCCAGAATTTCCGCCGTAAGAAGAATCGTTTCCAACAACGTATCAATACCTTCGCCGGACTTTGCGGATACCGGTACAAATTCCGTGCTTCCGCCCCAGTCTACCGGAATCAGTTCATATTCCGTCAACTCTTGTTTTACCCTGTCAATATTCGCATTGGGCTTATCGATCTTGTTCACCGCAACGATGATTTCAATGCCGGCAGCCTTAGCGTGGTTAATAGCCTCTATTGTCTGAGGCATAACACCATCATCCGCAGCTACGACGAGAATCGCAATATCGGTAGAATTTGCTCCTCTCATCCTCATCGCGGTAAACGCCTCATGACCCGGCGTATCCAGGAAAGTAATCTTCTCCCCGCCGGCCTTTACCGTATAAGCGCCGATATGCTGGGTAATCCCGCCAGCTTCTTTATCCGTAACGTTCGTTTTCCGAATCGCATCCAGCAGGGACGTCTTTCCATGATCGACGTGTCCCATAACGCAGATAACCGGCGGACGTTTTGTCATATCTTCTTCTTTTTCTTCTTCCTCTTTCAACAGCTCCTCGATAACATCGACTTTTTCTTCTTTCTCACAAATGATGTCATATTCGATCGCAATATTCTCCGCCTCTTCAAAGGAAAGTTCCGAATTCACAGTAACAATCTGTCCCTGCAAGAACAATTTCTTGATGATCGCGGACGGCTGCATCTTCATCTTATCCGCCAGTTCCTTGATGGTCAGGGAATCGGGAACAACGATTACTTTGATCTGCTCTTCCTTTGCCTCTTCCATCTTTTTCTCAGGCTTGATAAATCTTCCGGCTTTATTCTTGCCGGATATCTTCATGTCGTCCTCTTCATAGATCAGATCTTTCTTGGAACGTTTATCTTTCTCCTGACTGATCCTGCGTTTTTCCTCATCCCTGTGCTTCTCCTGATCCTTGACCGGGCTCTCCGGCATGAATCCTTTAGGGGCTGCAGGCTTTCTGAATCGATTGTCCTGCCCTCCATTTCCCCTGTTAGGGCGCTCGTTATTTCCGCCAAACCGGTTATGATTCTGACCGCCAGCATTACCGCGCCTATCCCCTTGATTACCTTGATGATTTTCAAAAGGTCTGCGATTCTGGCCGTCCGTCCTCCGTCCGTCATTCCTATTATTGCTCCTGTTTTCATTTCTATTCTCGCCTCTGTTTTCCTGCCGCCGCTGCGGTTCTCCGTTTCTCGGTCTGTCCTGTCCTTCCGGTCTGCTGCTCCGTTCCGGCCGCTCCTGTCTTTCCGTCCTGAAATGATCCGGCCTCTTTGCCTGTTCCTGTTCACGGCTTGCCACAGGCGTGCCAGCCGTCTGTTCCGGCCTGGATACTTTTACTTCCGGTGCCGGCTCCGGCCTTCTGTTTTCCGTCTTTGCCGCCGGTTTCTGATCTCTCTTCGGCATATTGTTATGGGCAGGTACCATAGTAACAGGGGGCGTAGGAGAAGGAGGCGTCAACGGTTTGACTGGCCGGTAAGGCGCCATCTTCTCCTGTTTGTCCTGTCGTCCATAATTCCCCTGTCTCTGCCCGCTTGCCGCCTGAGGTTTTTTGTCTCCTGCCGGCTTTGGCTTTTGCCCCGGCATCTTGCTGTTATGAGGATTGCTCACAAAAATTATTTTTTTCTTCTTTTTCGGTGCTTCGTTTCCCGCTCCTCCCTCTTTCGTCATCGGTTTCTCCTCTTTCATCTCCATTTTTTCGGTTTTTTCTTCTTTCTTTTCCGGTGCCTCCGGTTTATTCTTCTTAAAGTGCGTTCTTACCAAAGCCGCCGCCTCTTCTTCAATGGAACTTTGGGCCGCTTTTACATCAATTCCTTTTTCCTGCAAAAAAGCTATTAGTTCTTTGCTCTGTTTATCTAATTCCTTCGCAAGTTCATGTACTTTCATTTTCGCCATGCTCACTACCTCCGTCTTCTTGTTCAACCGCTTCCAACTGCTTTTTTATGGATCTTGCAAACCCTTCATCCGTAACAGCCAATACCGCCCGTTCTTCTTTTCCCATGGCATGACCCAGCTCTTCCTTTTTTCCATAACGGAATATAGGCGCTCCATAGAAACTACACATGTTACGAAACATTTTCACCGTATTATCCGACGCATCTTTGCTCACAATTACCATTGCGGCCCGGCCGCCTTTTACTGCCTTTTCGGTAGCAAAGCTTCCGCTCACCGCATTTCTGGATCTTACCGCCAGTCCGAGCAATGAATATATTTTATTCACTTTTTTCAAACTCCTTTTCCAGATTATCGTATATCTCATCGGGGATACTCGTTTTCAGAGACCGTTCCAGCCCTTTGTTCTTTCTTGCCTTTTTCAAGCACTCCCTTTCCATACAAAGATACGCGCCTCTCCCGTTTTTCTTTCCTGTCATATCCAGGATGATGCCATCCTCCGCTGTCTTCAGGACTCTCATCATCTCCTTCTTGCCCTTCATCTTTGAACATCCGACACATTGCCTCAAAGGGATCTTCTTTGCCATACGCTCCTCTTTCCCGTTATTGATTATTCGCTCCATGCGGTTTCGTCCGCTTCATCTTCCACCAGCTCCTCTTCCATGATTCCTTCTTCATCCAAAGTCTCTTCCTTCCCGGATGTTTCCTCTTCGAATGTCCCGTCCTGCGCCGCTTCTTCCAAAGGCTCTTCCGAAAAACCGTCTTCCGCGTCAAACTCTTCTTCGTATTCTCCCTCTTCATACTCATCATAGTCTTCCAGGTAATCCTCGTAACGGAAGCCCGGAGCATCCTTGGCCTGAGTCTCGCTCTTAATATCTATTTTATAACCGGTCAGCCTTGCTGCCAGTCTTGCATTCTGCCCTTCTTTGCCGATCGCCAGGGACAACTGGTAATCAGGAACGACTACTTTCGCCGTTTTTTCATCCGGATCCGCAAATACGGCAACTATCTTCGCCGGAGACAAAGCATTCTGAATCAAATTCCCCGGATTTTCATCCCAGTTGATGATATCGATTTTTTCTCCTCTTAATTCCTCCACGATCGTGTTGACCCTGGAACCGTTAATGCCTACGCATGCCCCGACCGCATCCACATTGGGATTGTTGGACCATACCGCCATTTTCGTACGGCTTCCCGCTTCCCTGGCAATACTCTTTATCTCCACCGTACCGTCTTTGATTTCCGTCACTTCCGATTCAAACAAACGCTTCACCAGTTCCGGATGTGTACGGCTCACCAAAATGCGCGGGCCTTTCGGCGTATTTTTCACTTCCAATATATAGACCTTAATTCTCTCCGTAGGCTTGAATGTCTCTCCTTTTACCTGTTCGCTCTCATTTAAGATACCATCCGCCTTCCCGAGATTAATGCTGATATTTCTTCCCACATAACGCTGTACGATACCGGTCACAATATCTTTTTCTTTCTCATAATATTGATTATAAATAACGCTTCTTTCCTCTTCACGAATCTTTTGCAGAATAACGTTCTTCGCATTCTGGGTCGCAATACGGCCAAACTCTTTGGACTTAATCTCTACATGGATAATATCGCCCGTCTGTGCCTGTTTGGATATTTTCAGGGCATCTTCCAAAGATATCTGAACGCAGTCGTCTTCTACTTCTTCCACTACTTCCTTTTCCGCATAGCATAAGAAGTCGCATGTCTCCTTATCGATTTCGACCTTTATGTTATCGGACTTTCCAAAATGATTTTTACAAGCTGTGATCAGGGAGTTTTCAATGGCCTCAAATAAGGTTTCTTTGCTTATTTCTTTTTCCTTCTCTAAGATATCCAACGCTTCCATCAATTCTTTGTTCATTTCCTTCTTTTCCTTTCTTCTTTTCCTCGTTAAAAATCAAGCGCTAATCTGATTACCGCAATATCCGCCTTTGCAAAAACCAGTTCCCGGCCTTCCGCCTCTATCGTGATGGAATTTTCATCATATGTTTTTAAAACACCGCTAAATTCCTTGCAGTTATCCACCGGCTTATATGTTTTCACTTCCACATCTTCCCCCAGGCTCTTTTCCAAATGTTTATCCTTTTTCAATGCCCTTCCCAGCCCGGGGCTGCTCACTTCCAGAATATAGGCATCCTGAATAAAATCTTTTTCATCCAGCGCATCCGACAAAATCCGGCTCACCCGTTCGCAGTCGTTGATATCCACGCCGCCCGGTTTATCGATATATGCCCTCAAATAATAGTCGCTGCCTTCCCTTACATATTCCACGTCATAAATTTCCACGCCCGCTGCCTTCGCTATGGGCGCAAGCAGTTCTTCCGTTCTGCCTTCATATGTTTCCTTCCTGGACATACTCCCACCGATTCCTTTCCCCATACAGTTTTCATTCCCGCAAAAAGAGTGGACTCGCAAGTCCACTCTAATTAACGGTAACATATTATCTTCTTATTACTATAGCACCGGCGGTTGGAAAATGCAAGGAAAATTTTCATACTGCTCCTTGTCCGGGCGTTGCCTTATTATCTGTTATTTATTCAGTCTGTTCCATATCCGGTTCTACATAATTTTTATCATTTCCACCTCCAAACCTGATTTTATTATATCTGATAATCACAGGATATACAATTACAATATAAAATAACATCCAAAACAGCCGATACAATAAATGAAAGAAAAACAGATGTCAATGAAGGGAGGTAACTTATGACCGATATGACACAAATGCTTCATTCCATGGAAAACGCCATGAGACTGCAAAACCAGGCCAAAGCGGAAAGAAGGGCTGAAAAGGCAGCAAAGGATAAAAAAGAATTCCAGGAAAAACTGATGCGCGCCGCCTCCAGCGACATGGAACTCAGCGGCATCGCCTCAAAGGCGAAGGGTTCCGAAGACGCCGTTCGGCGGGACCAGCTGATCGGGCTTATGATGGCAGGTTTCTAACATCTACAGAAAGATTGGGGAAAATATCTCTATTCTCCCCAATCTTTCATACTGATATTCATATCCACATCGGTATCGATCCCGTTTACCTTCCCTGTAGAACTATATTGCCAAACGCTGAATTCATAAGGAAAATACAACGGTGTCCGGTAATAGGCAAACCACTTCTCGTACTCCTCCAACTGTTCCAGATCTACCATAAGCATAAAGGTCTTCAAATTGCCATAAATCATCGGCACATAGCCCGCCTCCCTGATTCGGTCGCAAAAAGCGATACATACATTGGTCCAGTCTTGTTTCCCCATATTTTTCGTGCGGGGATTTTTCGTCGTTATTTCTTCCACATCCAGAACGATCGGATACGAAACATCATAATCCTTCAAATTTTCCAGGACAAATTCCGCTTCCTCAACGGCTTCTTCCTTGTTCAACGCCTGTGTAAAAAAATAAACGCCCACATTGACGCCGTTTTCCAGCGCTCCCTCCATATTATCTTCATAAGTTTCATCCAGCATCAGTTTTCCTTCCGTCGCTCCCCGTATTCCCAGCCGGATAAACGCATATTCCACGCCGTCTCCCGCCACCTTCTCCCAGTCGATCTCCCCCTGGTACCTGGAAACGTCAATTCCCTTTTTCGATAAAACTTCTCCGTCCGCCATGTATTCCAAAATATCATCTTCGTTCATGACAAACTGATCCTCTATGTATGAATGATGCCTGATCGTATCCAGAACAGGGAAAAAATAATACCGGCTGTCAGCCGCAACCACGATCTCGCCCGGATAAAGTTCCCGCAGCATGGCGGAAGTTCCCTCGCCGTTCTCCATCATCGTCTTTACCCTTCCTAAAATATCTTCCTCCTTCTGTCTGGAAGCATCCGAAACCGCGGCATTGATCATATCCGCTGTTTCCTCTTCCGTATATAATACGGTGTTGTTCATTTCCTCCACATATGCCGCCGCCTCGCTGATCTCCGTTTCCAGCAGCCTGTTTTTTATCACCAGAAACAGACAGCCCGTCAAAGACCCAAGCGCTATGATACACAAAAATACCGGCAGGGCGATTCCCCGCCTTCTCCTTCTTTTTCTCCTTTTTGGCGGCATCCCCTCATCCGGAAATGTTTTCCCCGAAGGATAACTATGTAACTCCTCCCGGTCCATATCCTGGATAAAAATATCATTGGTATTTCTATCATTCGTATTTCTATTGGAATAATCCCTGTGCTTCATCTGCATCCCCGCTTCTTTTCATCCGCCGTAACTTATCACATATTGCATACATTCCAAAAGCTATATTTTTTCGCTGAAATAACTCTTATAGCCCTCCCCGAATATTTCCGTTGCGCTGGTAACAATCATAAAGGCGTCCGGATCTTCTTCCTTTACAATGCCTTCCACGCGCGGAAACAAAGGTTTCTTTACCACACACATAATGATCTTTTTTTCTTTTCCGCTATATGCCCCTGCGCCGCTCAAATGGGTAACTCCCACATCCAGATCCGCCAGCAGTCTGTCCGTGATCTTCTCCTGGCAGTCGCTGATGATATAAACCAGCTTTGCGCCGTCCCTTCCATAAAGGACAACATCCAGAACAACGGCCGTAACTACCACTGCAATTCCCGCATACAATGCGGAATCGATATTCCGAAACACAAATCCGGAAATGGATACGATGCACACATCCGTTATAAAAAACAAAGCTCCTGTCTTTAAATGGGGAAATTTCAGTCGGAGACATTTAATAATAATATCGGTTCCACCCGTCGTCGCCCCTCTTTTAAATATCGTTCCAATGGATACCGCAATCAAAACACTTCCTGCAAGAGCCGCCAGCAGAATATCATCCGTCGCCGCCCCAAAAGATGCCAGAAGGTTTGTAAACAGAGAAGTCATCGCAATAGCATAAAAAGTGGAAATAATAAAACGAACCCCGAATTTCCATACTCCTAAAAGAACAATAGGCACATTGATCAGAAGTATAAGAGTTCCCGTCTCCAGCGGTATCGCACGGCTTAACAGAATCGCAATTCCGGTTACTCCTCCCGGAGCGAGATCATTCGGATCAATAAACAGGCTGACCGCCGCCCCATAAATCACCGATGCCAAGGTGATGATCATATAATCCAGGGCAATTTCCCCGATCGATTTTTTCGTTTCCCTTTTTTTCTCATACTCCTGTTCGATTTTTACAAGATATCTTTCTTCCGCTGCCTGATCCGCTGACTTCTCTTTCATATACAAACTCCGGTTTCGTTTTCTGGATACTAACATAAGATTGCCATTCCCGGTATTTCCTATACCTCAAAACCAATCTTTCTATATCTATATATTCGTTCTGACTACCTTTGGCTGGTATCCGCTCTCATGCAGGGCGTCAATGATCTGCTTCTTATGTTCGGAACCGAAGGCTTCCAGCGTAATGCGCAGTTCCACTGCCGCATTCCTGTTAATGGATACAAACTGGTTGTGCTCCAGCTTGATTACATTTCCGTTTTGTTTTGCGATCACATCCGCTACATGGCTCAGCTCGCCCGGCCTGTCGGGCAGAAGCACGGATACCGTAAAGATCCTGTCTCGGAGGATAAGGCCCTGCTGCACAACGGAAGACATGGTGATCACATCCATATTTCCCCCGCTTAAAATGGACACTACCCTTTTATCCTTTACGTTGAGATGTTTCAACGCCGCCACCGTGAGAAGACCGGAATTTTCCACAACCATTTTATGATTTTCCACCATATCCAGAAATGCGACTACCAGCTCTTCATCTTCCACTGTGAGAATATCGTCCAAATACTCGCATAGATAGGGGAATATCTTCGTTCCCGGCGTCTTTACCGCCGTACCGTCTGCAATCGTGCTGACATGATCCAATGTCATTACTTTTCCTTCTTTTATCGAGGCCTGGAGGCAGTTCGCTCCCGCCGGTTCCACGCCAATCACTTTAATTTTTGGATTCAGCAGTTTCGCAAGCGTCGATACGCCGGTCGCCAATCCTCCTCCCCCGATGGGAACCAGAATATAATCCACAAGAGGAAGTTCTTTAAAAATTTCCATGGCAATCGTCCCCTGTCCGGTGGCCACAGCCAGGTCGTCGAAAGGATGAATGAAAGTATATCCTTTTTCCTCTGCCAGTTCATAGGCGCGGCCGCATGCCTCGTCGTACACATCGCCGAACAGAACTACTTCCGCCCCATAGCTTTTCGTCCGGTTTACTTTGATCAGGGGCGTCGTATTGGGCATTACTATGACCGCCTTCACTCCGTGGCACTTTGCCGCATAAGCAACGCCCTGGGCATGGTTTCCGGCGGAAGCCGTAATCAATCCCCGTCTGCGTTCTTCATCCGTCAGAGTACTCAGCTTATAATATGCGCCCCGCACTTTATATGCCCCTGTAAACTGCATATTTTCCGGCTTCAAATATACTTTATTCCCAGTCTGCGCGCTTAGATAGCTGCTGTATACCAGTTTTGTCTCCTGCGTCACCTGCCTGACCACTTCCGAAGCTTCTTCAAATTTATCCAGCGTCAACATTTCCTCCGTCACTTGTCCTACCTCCTGTATTCCGCTTTATCCCTCTTCCTCCGTCTGCCTGATATCAAACAGAGCGTTTACAAACTGATCCGAATCAAATTTTTGCAGATCCTCCAGGGTTTCTCCCACTCCGATATATTTAACGGGGATATGCAGCTCCGATTGTATGGCTACGGCGATGCCTCCCTTTGCGGTTCCATCCATCTTCGTTAAAATAATTCCCGTCAGGTCGGTCACTTCTCCGAAGTCGATCGCCTGTTTCAAAGCATTCTGTCCGGTCGTGCCGTCCAATACTACCAGATTTTCTCTGTATACTCCCGGAAACTCCCTGTCAATTACGCGGTTTATCTTTTTCAGTTCTTCCATCAAATTCTTTTTGTTATGCAGCCGTCCCGCCGTATCGCATATCAATACATCCACATTCCTCGCCTTCGCCGCATTTACCGCATCATAAATAATGCTGGCCGGATCGGAGCCTTCCGCTCCCCTGATAATATCCACTCCCGCCCGGTTCGCCCATTCGCCAAGCTGTTCTCCGGCCGCCGCACGGAAAGTATCCGCTGCCGCAATCAATACCTTGCGCCCCTGGTCTTTCAATATCCCCGCCAGCTTGCCGACAGATGTGGTCTTTCCCACTCCGTTCACACCTATGACAAGTATGACCGACTGCTTATGCTCAAATTCATAAGCCGTCTCCTCCACTCTCATCTGCTCCTTGATACTTCTGATCAGAAATTCCTTGCACTCCGAAGGCTGTTTGATATGATTTTCCTTCACTTGTGCCCGCAGTTTTTCAATAATGGAATTTGTCGCATTCACACCGATATCCCCGATGATCAGTATCTCTTCCAATTCTTCATAAAAATCTTCATCAATGGCCGAAAATCCGTTAAAAACGGAATCAATTCCATTTACGATATTATTCCTTGTCTTTGTAAGCCCATCCTTCAATCTGCTGAAAAATCCTTTTTTCTCTCCGCCCATCATGCTTCCTCCATTTTTACTGCAAAGCCCTAATCATCCAGCTCCTTGTCAATCAAATTAACGCTTACCAGCGTGGACACGCCTTTTTCCTGCATCGTAATGCCATAAAGCCTGTCCGCTTTCTCCATTGTACCACGTCTGTGAGTAATTACAATAAATTGTGTATGTTTTGTCAGCTTATGCAAATATTTTGCAAACCTTCCCACATTATTCTCATCCAGAGCCGCCTCGATCTCATCCAAAAGACAGAAGGGCGACGGTTTCAGGTTCTGGATGGCAAATAAAAGCGCGATGGCCGTCAACGCCTTTTCCCCTCCTGACAGCTGCATCATATTTTGCAGTTTCTTTCCCGGCGGCTGCGCGATAATGCGGATGCCAGCCTCCAGAATATCCTCCTCTTCCATCAGCTCCAAAGTTCCCTTTCCTCCGCCGAACAGTTCCTTAAACACTTTATCGAACTCCCTGCCGATCTCCGCAAATTTTTCTTCGAATTGTCTGCGCATGGCGGTGTCCAGTTCCTCGATAATATTTAACAGCGTTTTTTCCGCTTCCACCAGATCGTCATGCTGATTTTTCAGGAACAGGTATCTCTCCATCAGATTTTTATAATCCTCTATCGCATTGACATTCACATCCCCTAATTTTCGAATCTGTTCCTTCAATGAAGCCGCCTCTTTTTTCATGGAAGAAAGCTCCGTCATGCTTTCGTCCCTCATGGATGCCGCGTCGGAAAGCGTGATCTCATATTCGTTCCACATGTAATTGATCTGGCTTTCTATGGATTCCTCCAGTTTTTCCCGCTGGGCGTTCAGCCTGTATACTTCCTTATCAAGCGCGGACATTCTTTCCGCCAGTTCTTCTCTTGTCGCAAAGAAATTCTTTTGTTTTGCGGACAGGCCTTCCCTTTCCGTAATTTCCTCTTTTAAACGGACTTCCGCATCGGACCGGAACGTATCGGAAGCCGCGATGGTATTTTCGATCTCCAGAATATTCTGTCTCTTCCTCTCTGCTTCCGCGGCGCTGTTCTCCAATCCCTCTTCCACCTGGGCCAATTCTGCGGCAAAACGTTTGATTTCTCCGTCGATACGCTCCACATTCTGCCGGTGGAATTCCTGGCGCTGAAGCATTTTTTCTGCCTCCACTTCCCATTTGGAAACTTCTTTTGACTGCTCGGATTCTCCTTTTCTTTGTTCTTCCAGTTCTTTCTGGAATTCCTGGATCTGCTTCTGCACATTGGTTTCCAGTCGTTCGGACTCCTCCAATTCCCTGACGATGGCTTCCTTCTCTGACCGGATCTCCAATATTTTTTCTTCGATTTCCCTCTCTTCGTTTTTCAGTTCCCCGAAGCCTTCCTCCGTTTCGTTTTTCCGTTCCTGCGCCTTGATCACATTCATCCTGGCCGTATTCTGTTCAATAAATTTATCCTGCAAGCCGGATTTGGTATTTTCCAGCTCCATTCTCAGCCTGTTTCTTTCCTTCTTTGTATTCTCGATATCCTCCAGCAAACCGTCTATTTTCGTCAGATATTCCTTTACCTTTGCGGCCAGTTCTTCCATTTCCCTTCTTCTTCCGAGAAGGTTGCTGCTGTTTTTAAAAGCGCCGCCGCTGATAGCGCCCCCCGGTACGAGAAGTTCCCCCTCCAACGTCACCATACGGATTCCGTAATGAAATTTCCTCGCTATTTTCACCGCATGATCCACATGATCCACCACGACGATCCTTCCCAGCATCGCTTTGGCCACATCCTGATATTTTTTATCCGTTTTTACCAGGCTGTCCGCCATTCCTACCACCCCTTCTTCTTTCAGGGCCTCCGAATGTTTGAATTCCTGTGGTTCCGTGATGCTTGTCAGGGGAAGGAATGTAGCTCGTCCTGCCTTATGTTTCTTTAAAAAGGCAATCATCCGCTTTGCCGTTCCTTCGTCTTCCGTGACAATATTCTGAATATTTCCGCCAAGAGCCGTTTCTATGGCCGTCTCATATTTTTTATCCACCTTTATAATATCGGCTACGACTCCTATAATTCCTTTTTCTTCTTCCTTGCACTCCATCACGCGTTTTACGCTGCCGCCATAACCGTCATACCGCTCCGTCAGGTTGGCCAGTGCATCCAGCTTCGATTTCTCCTGATGATAAACAACCTGGGCGTCGCGCAGCTGTTGGTCCTTCCCCGCCAGTTCATCATGAAGCCCCCCCAGCTTTTCCTCAATTACCGACTGGGTTTCATTCAAATGGATGATCTCCCCGTTGATTCTTTCAAATTCTTCCTCCAGCTGCCGGATCGTCTCTTCCTGTCTGGCTTCGTCCGATTTTACACGAAGCAGACGGGAAGTCAATTCCGCCTTACGGATATTCACCTGCTCCATCATCGTGTCAAAACGCCCGATCTTGGATTTGATAGTCGCGCGGCCGTTCAGAGCATCGATAATTGTATTTTTTCCCGACTCTATGTTATTATTTAATTCTTCAATTTTATTCTGGACGTCGCTTAACAGACCTCTCGCCTCATCCCTTACTTTTTCCGCTTCGGCAAGCTGTCCGTCGATTTCCTTTTTATCCTCTAAGATCGCTTCTTTATCTATATTTTTTGCTTCGATTTCTTTATACAGGGACTGACGCCTGTTTTTCAGATGTTCTTCATTCCCCTTTGCCGAGTTGATCTGTTCCTGCAGAACATTGATCTCCCCTTCCAGCTTTCCCCGCAGAAGCTCCGTATCCGTTAATTTTGTCCTGGCCGCTTCTATCGACTCATCCAACAGTTCGATTTTCCCCTGAATCTGCTCATATTCCGCCTTGATGCCCTCATATTTTTCCGTCGTCTCCCTCAGGTCTCCGCCAGCGATGCCGTATTTTTCCTCCACAGCCTTCAGTTGTTCTCTGATCCTGGCATTTTCCAGCAGAAACATGTTGACGTCCAAAGCTTTCAGTTCTTCTTTTTTCTTCAAATATATTTTTGCCGTTTCCGACTGTTTTTCTAAAGGCCCTGTCTGCTTTTCCAGCTCCGATAAAATATCCCCCACGCGCAGGAGGTTTTGCTTCTCATCCTCCAATTTCTTCTGCGCCGCGTTTTTACGCCGTTTAAACTTTACGATTCCTGCTGCCTCATCGAACAATTCCCTGCGTTCTTCCGGCTTGCCGCTCAATATTTTATCAATCTGCCCCTGCCCGATAATGGAATATCCTTCCTTGCCGATTCCCGTATCATAAAACAGTTCGTTGACATCTTTGAGTCTGCAGGGAGTACCGTTTAAAAGATATTCGCTCTCTCCTGAACGGTATATCCTCCTGGCCACCGTCACTTCATCGTAATCGACCGCCAGCTGATGGTCGCTGTTATCCAAAGTAATTGCCACATAGGCATAGCCGAGGGCCTTGCGCATTTCCGTTCCGGAAAAAATAACGTCCTGCATGGAAGCTCCCCTTAACTGCTTTACCCGCTGCTCTCCCAGCACCCAGCGGACAGCATCGGCAACATTGCTCTTACCGCTGCCGTTAGGCCCCACGATCCCGGTAATGCCGTTATGGAACCGAAACACTATTTTATTGGCAAATGACTTAAATCCATGCACCTCTATACTTTTTAAATACATATATTCTCCCGTTTACTTATTTTTCTCCGGCGGCCAAAAGAGCTTCATAAGCGGCCTGCTGTTCTGCCGCCTTTTTTGTCCTCCCTATCCCTTTTCCCATCGGTCTGCCGTTTACCCTGGCTTCCACCACAAACTCCCTGCTATGGTCCGGGCCGTATTCGTTTACCAGCACATATTCCAGCACTGCGCCTTTTTCTTTTTGCACATATTCCTGCAGCAGCGTTTTGCTGTCATAAAATAACCTTTTATCCTCAAAATCATCCAAAATAAGGCGATGAATCAGCGCAACAGCCTGCTCAAAACCGCCGTCCACATGAACCGCTCCTATGACTGCCTCCAGCACATCGGACAGGATATTCTCCTTATGCCGTCCTCCGGTAGTCTCTTCTCCTTTTCCCATCTGAATATACTGCCCCAGGCCAAAATCTTCCATGCACCGTGCCAGGGAAGAACCGCATACGATGGATGCCCGCCTTTTCGTCAGTTCGCCTTCCTTCACATCCGGAAAATGCCGGAATAAAAAATCGCTGGTCGTCAGTTCTAATACTGCATCTCCCAAAAATTCCAGTCTTTCATAATCCGGCAGCCGGTTGATCCGCTGCTCGTTTACAAAAGAACTATGGGTAAATGCCTGTTTCAACAGTTCCTTCTTCTGAAAACAATATCCTATTTTTTCTTCCAATTCGTTTATGGACTCTTCTGTCAACATATCCTTTCCCTCATAAACAACAAACGCTGCCACGCTTCGCGAGCCAGCTTATTGTAATCGAAAAAGCCCTTGAAAAGGGCTTCCGATAAATCGCTACCGAAGCAGCTTACCTCTTTGTAACTAGTTCTTAGCGCTTTTGATCAATTCAACCGCCTCTTCCACCGTACTGATCTTCTCAGCCTCTTCTGCAGGAATCTCAATGTCAAATTCTTCTTCAATTCCCATAATAATCTGGAACACATCCAGGGAATCTGCGCCAAGATCATCTGTAAATGTCGTCTCCATCGTAATTTCCTCCGGGTCCACATTCAATACCTCGGCAATCACTTTTTTCAATTTTTCAAATTCCATTTCCACAGCCCTTTCTTATTCATCTTCCAAAGTAATTTTTTCTTTTATTTTATCATTAATCTTCTGTTCCTTAAACGTGACGCATTGAAGAACAGAATTTTTGATCTCAATCGCCTTAGAACTTCCGTGGGTCTTTACTACCAGCCCCTTCAGCCCCAAAAGTGGCGCTCCGCCATACTGTTCCAGATCAAAAACTTTCAGAGTCTCCTTCAGCGCAGGTTTTACCAGGAATGCCCCTGCCTTGCTCCGCAGAGAGGTCATCATCCCTTCCTTCACTTTTTTAATCAGCGCACCGCCCACTCCTTCATACAGCTTTAGTATAACATTGCCCACAAACGCTTCGCATACGATAACGTCCGCATGCCCGAAAGGGATATCCCTCGCTTCGATGCTTCCTATAAAATTAATATCCGGGCAATCTTTCAACAGCGGAAAGGTTTCTTTTACCAGTGCATTTCCTTTGTCCTCTTCGGCACCGATATTGACGATCGCCACTCTCGGATTCTTTATCTTCATTACGCTTTCCATATATACGCTGCCCATCTTCGCAAACTGTACCAGATGGGACGGCCTTGCATCCACATTCGCCCCGCAGTCTATCAGCAGAGCAACTCCCCGGTCCGTGGGAATAAGCGGCGCCAGCGGAGGGCGTTCCACGCCTTTAAGCCTTCCTACGATCACCTGTCCGCCTACCAATGTTGCTCCGGTACTTCCGGCAGATACGTAAGCATCGCATTCCCCGGATTTTACGAGCTGCAATGCTTTTACGATGGAAGAATCTTTCTTTTTGCGGATCGCCATAACCGGCGGTTCCGCCGTTTCAATCACTTCCGTCGCGTTGACGACTTCCACCTGCTCTTTTTTATAAGTATATTTCTTCAATTCTTTTTTTATAATATCTTCCGCGCCTACCAGGCACACTTTTACTTTGCTGTTCTCATTGGCGGCTTCCACCGCTCCTTTTACAATCTCCAGCGGAGCATTATCCCCGCCCATCGCATCGACAGCAACTTTTACCATTTCTGACATGATAAACCTCCTAATACCTTTCTTTAATATACTAAACCCCTATCTAAAAATCAAGTTATTTTTTTATGTTGCCCATGAAAAAAGGCCTTCCATTTAGGAAAGCCTTTATTTTTCATTATTCAACCGTGATGATCTCTTTTTTGTTGTATGAGCCGCACTTTTTGCAAACGCGGTGAGGCATCATTAATGCGCCGCATTTGCTGCATTTTACCAATGCAGGAGCGCTCATTTTCCAATTTGCTCTTCTTTTATCTCTTCTTGATTTGGAAGATTTATTCTTGGGACAAATAGACATCGTTACACCTCCCTTTTTGTATCGAATTCATTCTTAGCGGATTTTTCTGCATTGCATTATTCCGCCTCGGATTTTGCTGCATTAAAAATATCTTTAATTCCTGCCATTCTCGGATCCGGCACAAAAGTATCGCATCCGCACTCTCCCGTATTCAAGTCTTTTCCGCACTTGATACAAATTCCCTTGCAGTCCGGTTTGCATAAAACCTTCGTCGGCAAGTTCATAAGGCATTCATTTTTGATCAATCCATCTACATCAAGCTGATAACCAAGCATAAAATTCTGCTCGTCATCCTTTTCCTTTTCCTGATATGCATCCGGCCCTTCCGCCTCTCTCACGAAATGAAAAACTATCTTCTGATGGACATCTTTCAGACAGCGGTCACAGTTCATCGCAAGAACTAATTCCATCCTGCCCTCGATAGATGCCTTATTCGCTCCAAGATTTTTTAAAGTAAGGTTCAGCGGCGTTTTTTCCAAAATGGGAAAATCTCCCATCTTACAACGAATATCCGTTAGTTCCACTTCCGCCTGAAGCCTCTCTTCTTTTCCTTCGGATGTCAACACATCGGTTAGGTTTATCAACATAGCTGGCTCCTTATTATTTTGCACTCCGTCAATTATACCTGTCGAATATAGGTTTGTCAAGATCTTTTGTATAAAAACGCTATGCCAGCTGCGCCTGTACCGCAGTCAGGGCAACTACGCCTACGATATCCTCCCAGGAACATCCGCGGGACAGATCGTTTACCGGTTTCGAAATTCCCTGCAGCATGGGGCCGTAAGCTTCCGCTTTTGCCAGCCTCTGCACCAGCTTATAGCCGATATTTCCGCAGTCCAGATTCGGGAAAATCAATACGTTCGCTTTTCCTGCCACTTCGCTGCCGGGCGCTTTGGATTTGGCTACCTGGGGAACCAGGGCGGCGTCGGTCTGCAATTCTCCGTCCAGCAGCAGATGAGGATACTGCTCATGGGCAATCCTCGTCGCCTCCACCACTTTATCTACAAGGGGATGTTTTGCGCTTCCTTTTGTGGAATGGGACAACATGGCAATAATTGGTTTGGAGCCTACCAACTGCTTAAAGCTTTTCGCGCTCGTATCCGCAATCGCCGCCAACTCTTCCGGGGTCGGATCCTGATTTAACCCGCAATCCGCAAAAAGGAAGGTTCCCTTATCCCCGAATTTGCAATCAGGCACATCCATAAGGAAAAAGCCGGAAACCAGTTTCACGCCGGGGGCTGTCTTCAATATCTGCAATGCCGGCCGAAGCGTCTCTGCAGTGGCATGGCATGCTCCCGCCACCATTCCGTCCGCATCATTTGCCTTTACCATCATTACTCCAAACGTAAGAAAATCTTTTAAAAGAACATCCCTCGCCTTTTCCGGTGTCATTCCTTTGGATTTCCTCGTTTCGTACAAAAGCTCCACATATCCGTCCAGTTTTTCCGTCTGCGAAGGATCGATGATCGTCGCCCCATCCAGATCCACTTCCAGCCACCCGGCACCGTCCATGATCTTCTCTTCATTTCCTATCATTATAATATTGGCAATGCCGTCCTGAATAATATGGGAAGCGGCAATCAGCGTTCTTTTATCCGTTGTCTCCGGCAGAACAATCGTTTTTCTGTCGCTTCTCGCTTTTTCCTTAATAATATCAATATAAGCCATATCCCCCAAACTCCTTTCGGTTTTATAACCAAAATTATACAAGATTTATGTACTTCGCACAAGATGAAAATCTGGGATAAGGGGGAAATCCATTTTAAAAAGCGCCTTGGCGGCTGGAAGAGAAAGGGGGCTGCGGCGGCAGGAAAAGGGACTGGCCGGGG